>Ga0153948_1000269_pt1 | contig 28081 bp, 27 predicted proteins | sample TSNJ032MetaG_FD_104696 | JGI IMG/M metagenome (GOLD analysis project Ga0153948, IMG submission 104696) | Attine ant fungus gardens microbial communities from New Jersey, USA - TSNJ032 MetaG | ecosystem: Host-associated > Fungi > Mycelium > Unclassified | place: USA: New Jersey, Wharton State... | reverse complement strand
TGGGGCTGCGCGAAGCGCCGATAATGCGCGTCGGGTCGGAGAGCTGGCCTGCACGCTGCCGCTGATACAATGCCGGGATCAGTTTGCGTTCGGCTAGGTCGCCCGAGCCGCCAAAAACGATGCAGTCGAAAGGCTCTACCGGAATAGTCTGGCTGGTCATCTGTCGCTCTCTTCTTTCGTTCGCGCAAATCAGTCTGATGCTTCGATTCTGAAATTCATATGGCTTGGGAAGCAGCCTACGTGACGAATTCCAGAAGCGAAAGGACACCAGAGACTTAATAAACTCTCGTCGGGTTTCCAGGCTTTGTGTCATTGAACGCAAAGTTCATTCAGATGACGGTAGCCTTGGATCCACCAAACGATCACAGCTTACTATGACAAGGGTGCCATATGCGCGGACCCTGTTTATAATTTAATCGATTTAAATTCAATGGCTGTGTTGCTGGATATCGATAAAACATTGGGGCGATTTCGATATTGTGATCGAGCCAATTTGGGGCGTTGAGCGTCAGGCGCGGCAAAATATATGCATAACGAAATGTTTCACATCTTTGGAAGCGTACTCAACAGAAGATGTTGGACAATTTTGCCTTCGTGAGGGAATTGGCGTGACCAACAAAGGAGACCAGAATTTCTTCTGGCCCCCCATGATAGAAGAGTAGGTGAGTGTATAGGATATTGCTATTTGACTAAGTCGAATTAACGATGGCGGTCGCATTGCGCGACGCACGCTTTATATACGCTCGCTTGGCATTTTGCCCTTAAGGTCGGTGTTTTCTCCATATCGCAAGACTTATCGTGCAACGCCGCGTTGCTGCATACTTCGCCCAAGTCATCTAAGTGTTGCGGACATATAAAAAAGGAGGGTGCCGCAAAGGCAGGCGTCGAGAGAGATGTGACGAATAGCATTAAAAGAATATTCTTCATAAAATATACCACCTTTATTATTAATAATTACACAGTATATATAAATAAATATTTTGGTATCACAGCTTATAAATAGCAACTTATTGAGAATTGAAATTTTAGTTTCGAGATTTTCCTAATATCTATCCCGGTTCCGAGCGTGGTCTGCGCGCATTGATAAGATTGGCATTATTTCCTTGGCCCAGGCATGGATTTGAATAAGAATCGTGTTTCAAGTGATTTGCACACAAAGTCTGAAACGGCTTTGTCAAAGGAGAATGACATGAAGAGGCTGCAGGATAAGGTCGCAATCATCACCGGCGCCGGATCGGGTTTCGGTTCAGGCATGGCGCACCGATTTGCAGCCGAAGGCGCGAAAGTCGTGCTGGCTGACGTGAATGTGAAGCGCGTGGAAGACGAGCTGGCGCATATCGGCAAGAATGCGCTGTCGGTTCAGGCGGATGTATCACGCATGGATGATGTCGAGCGCGTGGCGCGTGCAGCCTTCGAGGCTTTCGGGCGCATCGACATCATGGTCAATAATGCCGGTTTCACCCATCGCAACATGCCGTTGACCGAGGTGGACGAGCACAATTTCGATCTCATCAATGCCGTCAATATGAAGGCGCTTTATTATTCGACGCAGATCGTTGTGCCGATCATGGAGCATCAGGGCGGCGGCGTTATCATCAACACCGCTTCGGCGACCGCGTTGCGTCCGCGTAAGGGGCTGGTCTGGTATAGCGCATCCAAGGGCTGGATTATCAGCGCGACCAAGGCGATGGCGCTGGAGCTGGCCGAAAAGAACATTCGCGTCAATTGCATCTGCCCGGCGGAAAGCGACAGCGAAGCGCTGAAGCTGTTTCTGGAAGACGATACACCGGAAACGCGTCAGGCCCTGAAGGCGACCATCCCGCTTGATCGGTTTTCGACGCCGGAAGATGTGGCCGAAGCCGCCCTTTGGCTCGCATCCGACTCCGCCTCGATGGTGACGGGGACGGCGCTCAGCGTTGACGGCGGCTACTCTATTTAGCTGCCCGCTTCAGCGAGGAAGTCGTCATAAATGGCTTCCAGCCGTTTATGACGTTCGGCGGCCATGCGCCTTCCGGTTTCCGTCCTGAAACCGGAGGCAAGCTTGAACAGCTTTGTGCGGAAATGATCGAGCGCATAGGCTTTGTCGTCAAGCGCACGGTCTTCAGCGCGCGGGTCGCGCCAGTCATAAAGGGCGCTTCCCATACGGCCTGCGATATAAAAGCAGCGCGCTGCGCCGATCACGCCGATTGCGTCGAGCCTGTCGGCATCCTGCAAGGTCTGTGCCTCGATGGTCACGGGCTCGATATTGGCCGAAAAGCTGTGCGCTTCAACTGCATGGGCGACGCGGGCAATGCGCTCTTCGGTCCAGCCGAGGCTGCGCAGCAGCGCGGACGCCTTGTCGGCGGCGAGGCGCGATGCCTTGTGCCGGTCGGGTGAATTTTTCTCCACACTCACGCAATCATGCAAAATTGCCGCCGCGCAGAGAATTTCGGCGTCGCCGCCTTCCGCGCTGTGAATAGCCGAGGCATTCTTCCAGACGCGGGCAAGGTGGGACAGATCGTGCGATCCGTCCTCACCATGTTCCAATGCATGCGGCAGAAGTTCGGCAGCAAGCGTTTCGAAGGGCGCGAAGATATGGTCTGTCATTCAATGTCTCAAAGAATCATGGAAGTGATGGAGTGACAGCCAGTATCCCTTGGTTGCGTCAGTTCTGTGAAGCGCGGCGCAGCACTATCCAGTTATAAAGCGCGCCGAACGCCATCATCAGGCAGGTGCCGAGAAACACGGCCCGCATGCCGAAATGGCCGCCGACAAAGCCGCCTGCCACCGGGCCTGCGACCTGTCCGACATATTGCGCCGAGACCGAATAGCCGAGGATGCCGCCAGCGACACGGTCGGGCACATTGTGCCGGATGACGCTGGTGATGCAGGGCAGGAGGCCGCCCAGCGCCAGCCCCATCAGGAAGCGCAGGCCGATCAGTTGCCAGGCTTGCGTGACGAAAGCCTGCGGGATCAGCAGCAGCGCGGAAACCGCTAGCGCACCGATGATGACATATCTGTGCCCGACGCGGTCGGCCAAACGTCCGAGGCGCGACGAAGACAGGATGCTGCCCAGTGCAGCCGCCGCCATCACGACGCCGGAAATCAGCGTGACCTTGGTCTGGTCGTCCATCAGTTGCATGACATAGACAGTGATGATCGGCTCGATCGACATATTGGCGAACAGCAGCAGCATGCCCGTCACCAGCATGGCCAGAACCGGCTTTCTGTCGGGGATGGCCGCCCAGATGGATTCCGCCTTCTGCTCCTTGGTCGGTTTCGGCGGCTTGCGCTCTTCGCGGATCAGGAAAGTCGTGGCGAGGAAGGTCAGGAAAATCACGCCGCCCGCCAGCCAGAAAGTGGCGCGAATGCCAATCAATGGCGGCAAAGCGCCGCCCAAAAGCGGCCCGGCCAGATTGCCCGCCATGATGCCCGCCGAAAGCGCGCCCAAGGCCCAGCCGGTTTTGTCTTTCGGGGTTTGCGTCGCGACGAGGATCATCGAGCCGGAGGAATAGCCGCCCGCAATGCCGACGAACAGGCGCAGCGCGACCAGCTGCCAGACGCTCGTCACCATGCCAATCAGCGACATGGCGATTGCCATGCCGAGACTGGCGCGGATCAGCATCAGCTTGCGGCCATAGCGGTCACCAAGCTTGCCCCAGAGCGGCGCGACGAAGGCGGCGGCGAGAAAGGTCGCGCCATAGGCGATACCGGACCACTGCACGATGGCCGCATGATCGGACACGCCCAGCTGCTCCACATAAAGCGGCAGGAAAGGGAGCAGGAGCGACATGGCGATCAGCGTGGTGAACGAACCGAGGAGGCAAATGAGCAGGTTCTGTTTCCAGTAGAGCTCGTGGTTTTCCTCAGCCTGTTTCGGGCCAGCCATAGGGCCAGCGGAGCCGTCTAAAGCGACGGCGTCCCTGGCGGCAGCTTGGGTCGTACTCATGTCATGTCCTGCGATTGCATCTTGATGTGTGAATGGACGATGCGGGAATGGGATTGTCTTGTATTCCATTTTGGGATACCAAAACGGAATACATGCATGCGCCTGTTGCTTCGCCTTGTCAACTCCCGTCAGGAACAAGGCATTCGCGGCGGGATGGAAAAGGAGACCGGTCGGCAATGTCACAGATGCAGGAAGTGGAAACGCAACTCCGCGACATGATCCTGGGGCTTGAACTTGGACCGGGTGAACGCGTGACGGAGCGCTGGGTGGAGGCGCAGTTTTCTGCTTCGCGCACGCCGATCCGCGCAGCGCTGCTGCGGCTGGAAGCGGAAGGGCTTGTGTGTCGTGAAGGGCGCGGCTGGACCGTTTCGCCGATCAATCTCAACGAGATCGAACAGATCGGCGTCTATCGCGAGGCGCTGGAAGTGGCGGCAATCCGGCTCACCGCTGCGCTTGAAGACCGCAGCGGCGTTGAGCCGATTGGCGCCATGCTGGACAGTTGCGATGCCGAAACCTCGCGGGAGGAATGGCATCGGGTGGGTATGGATTTCCATATCGAACTGGCGCGACTGTCAGGCAATGAGTTTCTAAGCCGCGGCGTGCGCGATGCAATGCAGCGCCTGTCGCGGGCGCGCTGGCTGGAAGTGCGCGATGAAGCGGCACTTACCCGCGCCTGGCGCGAACATCACGCGATCCTTGATGCGGTACGCAATGGCGATGCGGACGAGGCGGCAAGGCTGTTGAGCGCCCATCTGGGCGGCAGCCGCGACCGTCTCGTCAGCAGTTTGCACGAAGACCGTCGCGGCCTGAAGGCGCGGGGCTTTGCGGTCATCAGGGCGTGAATTAGCGCCAGTCAGGCAGCCTGTGTCCGCCGCGCGGCAAGCGTGACTGACGCCCTTCCATGAGGCCAAGGTCGCGCAGCAGATAGTCGGGCGAATGTTCACTGACGACATAGGGCGCTGGTTTGCGCTGAAACAGGCGCGTGAAAAGGTTGTGCCAGCCAGTGGCTGCTTTATCGACGGTGCCAGACGCAGCGCAGGCCCCTGCAAGGGTTGGCGCATTGATCTCGATGTTTTGCATGGTTCCGGCTTTGCTTTTGTGAGCTGTGGGAGACAGATCAGTTAAATTCTGCCTATAGATATGGCCGGAAAAGCTGTTGTTTTCCAATCGAACGTCGATTACCCTACATAAGGAGAACTTATGTATCATGGTGTCGTCGCTTCCCCCTTTATCCGCCATTCGCGTCTTTGAATCCGCATCCCGGCATGCGAGCTTTACCAAGGCTGCGGAAGAGCTTGGCATGACACAGGCCGCTGTCAGCTATCAGATCAAGATGCTGGAGGAGCGGGTCGGCGCCCCCTTGTTCCTCCGCATGCCGCGACAGGTGAAACTGACCGAGCTTGGCGAGCGACTGGCGCCGTCCGTTACCGAAGCTTTTGAAACAATGCGCACGGCTTTCGCGACCTTGCGGGAGGATACGGAAGGTGTTCTCTCGATCAGCGTCGTGGCCACTTTCGCAGCCAACTGGCTGGTTCAGCGCCTTGGTTCGTTCCAGATGGAGCATCCGCTTCTGGCCGTGCGGCTCGACTCCAACGACAGACTGGTCGATTTCACCCAGAGCGAGGTTGATCTGGCCGTCCGCACCGGCACTGGCGACTGGCCGGAACTGGTCAGTCATGAACTGATCAAGGCGCAATTCACACCCATGTTGAGCCCGAAGCTTGCGGCGAGCATTGGCGGGGTGCGCGAACCGGCCGACCTGTTGCGCCTGCCCCTCATTGATGCGGGCGATCCGTGGTGGAGGCAGTGGTTCGAAGCCGCTGGCGTTCCCGATCCGCAATTGCAGGGCCATGCGCAGAACCGCCTGGGCACCCAGCTTCTGGAAGGGCGAGCGGCCATAGCCGGACTTGGCGTGGGCATCCTGACGCCCGCTTTTCACACCGTGGAAATAGGGGCCGGACTGTTGCTCCAGCCATTTGATCTTTTGCACGACGATGGGCGTTCCTATTGGCTGGTCTATCCGGAATCCCGCCGCAACATGCCGAAAATCCGGGCTTTTCGGGAATGGATATTGGGAGAACTTGGAAAATAACGGCTGCTGGCAAAATTTTTTTGCCCGCATGTCACATTCAGCGTTGCTGGCTCGTCATGTCTTTCGAACCACCAAATTAAACCCGAAAGGAACGAGACCATGACTGCTACGCTGAACCCATTCAATGTTGCTCCTGCCCTGATGAAGTCCTGGATGAACACCTCGCAGGCCGTCGCCTCCAGTCTGGAAGGAAGCCTGATCGAACTGGTCAAAATCCGCTCATCGCAGATCAATTCCTGCGCAAACTGCATCAACATGCATACGATTGAGGCCCGTTCGCTGGGTGAAACCGAACAGCGCATTTATTTGCTCTCAGCCTGGCAGGAAGCGCCGTGCTATTCTGACCGCGAGCGCGCTGCGCTTGGCTGGGTGGACGCGCTGACACGCCTCTCGCAGGGCCATGATCTTGCCGAGGCACGCAAGGCTTTGCAGGCACAGTTTACGGAGGGGGAACAGGTGAATCTCACGCTGATGATCAACATTATCAATGGCTGGAACCGCATGGCTGTTGGCTTCGGCCTCTGGTTCGATCCGGCGGCTGCTAAAGCCACCGCCCAGAAGGCCGCCGCCGAGGCGGTCGCCTGATGGCGGGCGAGCAGGCTCATGACGACGCAGCGGAGATTTTCGATCCGCTGCGTCCGAAACTGATCCGCGTTGCCTATCGCATGCTCGGCTCGGTGGCCGATGCGGAAGATATGGTGCAGGAGGCGTTCATCCGCTGGATGAACGCCGACCGCAGCGAAGTGCGCGAGCCGGAAGCCTTTATGCGGCGCACGGTGACGCGGCTTTGTCTCGACCGGCTTAAATCCGGCCAGCGGCAGCGCGAAACCTATCTCGGCCCGTGGATTCCAGACCCGGTGATCGAGGAGGAAGAGGAAGACGACGATGTCACCTTGCCGCTGATGCTGGCGCTGGAACGGCTTTCACCGCTGGAACGCGCCGCCTTTCTGCTGCACGATGTCTTCGGCCTCGACTTCGATGAAATCTCGAAAACAATCCAGCGCGATGCGGCGGCCTGCCGACAACTCGCGGCCCGCGCGCGCAAACATGTTCGCGAGGAACGCCCGCGATTTCAGGTCGACAAGCAACGCGGTCTTGAACTGGCGCAGGCTTTCTTCACGGCTTCACGCAGCGGCGATATGAACGCGCTTGGCACCATGCTCGCCGCCGATGTGCATATGCATGCGGATGGCGGCGGAAAACGCCCGGCCTTCCCGAAGCCGATTTTCGGATTTACCGATGTGATGGAAATTCACGTGAAGCTTGCCGGCTATTTCAGCGCCAACGGTTCGAAGCTTTTGCGCACCACCTTTATCAATGGTCTGCCGGGCTTCATCTCGCTTGAATCGGATGGCCAGATCCAGACCACCGCGCTCGATATCGAAGACGGAAAGATTGCGGCGATCTATGTCGTCCGCAATCCCGACAAGTTACAGCACCTGCATTGAAGTGCGTTGCCGCTAGCCGATCAGGTAGCGGCAAAGACCGGCAGCGCTGATGCCGATGATCACGGTCGGCAGCATGGAAAAGCGCGTGGCGGCAAGAATGGTGATCGCCAGCGCCAGAAGATCGGCGGGCTTGTCGGAGACAAAATCCGGCGCGATGACTGATATCAGCACGCAGCCGGGTGCGGCTTCCATCACAGCCGTGGCCCGTTTGCTGAGCGTGCGATTGCGCAGCAGCACATAACCGCCGATGCGGGTGAGATAGGTGACGCTGGCCATCAAAACGATGGTGAGAACGGCTAACGGATCGATCATTCTTCACCTGCCAGAAGATAGGCGGCAACGAGGCCGGACAATGCGCCAGCGGCGACATACCATGCGCCGGGAATGGTGAGATAGGTAACGGCAGCGACGACAAGGCTGACCAGCCAGGGGCGCGCTGCGGCAAAGCCCTTCCACATGCCTGCCAGCAGCACCAGAAACACTGCCGGAAACGCCATGTCGAAACCATAGGGGCGCAAATCGCCCATCATCGGGCCAAAGGCCGCGCCAAGCGTGGTGAAAAGCACCCACGCGATGTAGAACGGGATGGCGACGCCCGCATAAAATTTAAGACTCAGCGCCGGATTGACGCCCTTCGCCTGACGGCGCTTCGCATCGGCGAGGCCGAGCGCCCAGCTTTCATCGCACATCAGAAACAGGCTGGCGAAAGCCTTGCGCTTCGGCAGATGGCGGATGAAAGGCGCAAGCGCTGCGCCCATCAGCAGATGGCGACTGTTGACCAGAAGCGTGATCGCAGCAATGAGCAGGACATGTGGCGGCGAGGTCCAGAGCTGGATGGCCGCAAATTCCGAGCCGCCCGCAAAATTCAGGCCAGTCATCAACGGCACTTCAACGACGCTGAGACCCTTCTGTGCAGCCTGCGCGCCCAGAACCAGAGCATATGGAATAATGCCAAGCAAAACAGGCAGTCCGGCGGCGGCACCCCGCCAGAATTCAGATCTGCGTCCGGATTTGCTTTGTTGAGGCGCATAGGCCTGTGAAATATCCATAAAATTCCCGTTGGCGGGCCTCGCGGCTGCCCCTTGTCTGTTACTCCAGAGCGGTTCCCGTTTTTACGAAACAGCTCTGTCCATTTTTTCACGCATTATCCGACGCAAAACCGCTTCGCACTTTTGCTGGAAATGCTTGAGCATTTTTGCCTGAGAGCGAACGGCAATATAGCCAATGTCTTGAGCAATCGGGTTGCAAAGATTGGCCAATTGCAGCAATATTTGGCAGTTAATGCCAACAATATGGGCATAAATGGAATTGGTGGCCAATGAAATTCGGTTGGGTCAATGCGCTTCGCGAAGCGGCGGCGTGATTGCCCGAGCGGGGTTATCCGATCAGGTAACGACCAACACCGGCAGCTCCAATGCCGATCAGCACAGTCGGCAGCATCGAAAACCGCGTGGCGGCAAGAACGGTGATCGCCAGCGCTACCAGATCGGCAGGCTTTTCGGAGACGAAATCAGGCGCGATGACGGATATCAGCACGCAGCCAGGCGCGGCTTCCATCACAGCCGTGGCCCGTTTGCTGAGCGTGCGATTGCGCAGCAGCATATAGCCGCCGATGCGAGTCAAATAGGTGACGCCAGCCATCGCAACGATGGTGAGCACGACCAAGGGGTCGATCATTTCTCACCTGTTAAAAGATAGGCTGCAACGAGACCGGAAACCGCGCCAGCGGCGATGTACCATCCGCCGGGAATAGCGAGATAGGCAAGGGCGGCGACGACGAGGCTGACCAGCCACGGAAGCGCTGCGGCAAAGCCCTTCCACATGCCTGCCAGCAACACTAGAAAGACTGCCGGAAACGCCATGTCGAAACCGTAAGGGTGCAAATCGCCCATCATCGGGCCAAAGGCAGCGCCAACTGTGGCGGATGATATCCACGCCACATAGAACGGTATGGCGACGCCCGCGTAGAATTTGAGGCTCAGTGCGGGGTGGATGTTCTTCGAATGGCGATGTTTCGCATCGGCCAGACCGACCGCCCAGCTTTCATCACACATGAGAAAAAGGCTGATAAGAGCCTTGCGCTTGGGCAGGTGGCGAATAAAGGGCGCAAGGGCTGCACCCATCAGCAGATGGCGGCTGTTGACCAGAAATGTGATCGCCGCAATGAGCAGGATATGCGGCGGTGACGTCCAGAGCCGGACAGCTGCGAACTCAGATCCGCCCGCGAAATTAAGTCCCGTCATCAACATAACTGCCGACAGGCTGAGGCCTTTCTGGACGGATTGCGCACCCAGAACCATGGCAAAGGGAATAGCACCGAGCAGAACCGGCAGCACGGCGAGCGCGCCGCGACGGAATTCTGAACTCCGATCTGGACTACTGCCGAATCTGCCTTTTTGAGATGCATAGATCGGTGAAGTATCCATAAAAAATCCCGCTGGCGGCCTCGCGGTCACCTCTTATCAGATGGGCTCCAGTTCAAACGACGTTGCTGGAACCCTTGTTCTCTGTGCTTTTGCTAGGCGCGCGGCAGACAAGATGCCTCGCGCTTTTACTGAAAATCTGCGCGCTTCAGCGCGTTTGCATGGAAGCATTCGGTAATGTGATCAATATCTTGAGCAATTGGCGTGTAGAGCCTAGTGTATGGCATTAATGTTTGGCAGAAAATGCCAATAGTGTGGGCACAATTGAAATCGGTGGCCAATGAAACTCGACGAGATCGACAAGCGGATTCTGCGGGTGCTGCAACGCGACGGGCGCATCGCCAATAATGATCTGGCGCGCGAGGTTGGGCTGTCGCCGTCGCCCTGTCTCAGGCGTGTGAAGCTTCTGGAAGAAGCGGGCGTAATCGACCGCTATGTCGCGGTGCTTAATCCGGCCAAGATCGGCAAGGGGCTCACCTTCTTCACCCGCATCCGGCTGGACAGGCAGGACGAGGAGACGCTTCAGGAGTTTGCACGCGAAATATTGAAGCTACCGCAGGTGCTCGAATGCTATTTCATGCTGGGCGATTACGATGCGATGATCCGCGTTGTGGCGGCTGATATTGAAGAATACCGACGGTTTCAGTCGGAATATCTGAGCCGGATCAAGGGGGTGCAGAACCTCAAGACAGATGTACCCAGCCAGACGGTCAAGCAGACCTCGGCAATGCCGCTTTAGAACACTTCGCGCGCGGCGAAACTGACGGGCTGAAGGCCGCTCGCATTAATCCTGATTAAGCCTCGCAGCTTTGGGTTCTCCGGAAAACCACCAAAAACCTGCGCCTTTAGCGGTAGGCTCTACGCCTGTTTACCGAGGATTTCGTCCGTTTTGCCGGAATATTCAGCGGGGAATGATCAGCTAAGATCAGAGTCGTAGTCTTGGGGCAATGCGATCGAAACGACGAATTTCCACGCAATGGCGAGCGTCGTTTCGGGTTTTCAATCTGCGCATCGTGCTTTGCAAAACTCCGCACTGGTTTTCAGGCCGATGTTCAACCGCATTTCCGGCAAAAGCGCGCGGCGCTTCATGCTGACGATGCGTCGTGACAGACAAATGGAGCGGAGGGATTTATGTCGACAGAACAACAAAACAGGCATTCACCGCGCAACCGGGCGCGACGCCATTTTCTGGGCGTGGCGGGAGCTGCCGCGGCAAGGGCCGCCGCAATTGGCGCTCTGGCGTCGTCGCTCAGAACGCCAGCCCGCGCCTTGGGAACCAAATGGTGGGAGGATGGAGGCAGCGACGGCGGTAGCGGCGGCACCAACTGCCTGCTGAAAGGGACGCTGGTTGAAACCATGAGCGGACCGGTTGCCGTGGAAAACCTCGCCATTGGCGACCTTATCGTAACCGCCGATTGCAAGGTCGTGCCGGTGAAATGGGTCGGCTGGCAACGATACCGAAAGGGCGGTGCCGAATGGGGCGAAGACGTGATGCCGATCCGCATCGCCAGCCATGCGCTCGACCGCATGACACCGCGTCGCGATCTTTATCTATCACCCAATCATGCGCTTTTCATCGACGGCGTTTTGATCCGCGCCAAGGATCTGGTGAATGGACGATCGATTACCCGTGTGGCGATGGATCAATCCATCGATTACTACAATGTTCTCCTCGACAGCCATGAGGCGATATTTGCCGAAGGGGCTGCGGTTGAAACCTATCTGCAGCTTGGCGACAGCTATAAGAGCTTCATGAATTTTGCCGAGTATCAGCAGCTCTATGCAGACGAGCCAAACATTGTCATGCAGCCCTTCGCGCCGATCATGGGTTACGAGGGCGGACGTGAACATATGCGCGCTTTGTTGTGTCTCAGCGGCATGTTGCCGATGCGTGATGTGGTGGAAGAGACCTATCAGCGTCTGGCGTTGAGGGCCGGAGAGCGCGCTGCCTAGAGCGTTTTAACGCACATCTTTCCCGAAATCATTTCACACTTTTCGGGATGTGCTCTTAGGGGAGCGGCCTGCAAGAATGCAGGTCGAAGAAAGGCGAGGCGCTCAATGGCGCCTCGCCTCTGTTTTTATAGACGATCCATCAGCGCGTACCATGACAGCGCAAGGAAGAGGAGCGGCGCGCGGAACGTGCGCCCGCCGGGGAAGGCCGGAATACGCAGTTCTTCAAACAGTTTGAGCTTCTCGCGCCTGCCGGAAATGCTGTCCGCATAAAGCTTGCCCATGAAATTCGCCAGCATCACACCATGACCGGAATAGCCGCCTGCCGAAATGACGCCTGGCATGACTTCGCGGACAAAAGGCTGGCGCGGCATGGTTATGCCGACCGAACCGCCCCAGGCATGGGTGATCTCGACATTGGCAAGTGCGGGATAGATTTCCGCAATCTGGCGGCGGATATGCGTGCTGATTTCACGCGGATTGTCTGCCGTATAGGCTTCACGACCGCCAAATAGCAGGCGTCCGTCTTTCGAGCGGCGGAAATAGCGGACCACAAAGCGAGAATCGTCGATCGACTCGCCACCCGGTATGACCGGGCTGTCGTTGCCGAGCGGCACTGTCGCGCCGATGAAAGAGCGGATCGGCATGACATGCGATGCGCTGATCGGCTCCAGCGTGCCACCATAGGCATTGACGGCGATGAAGGCGTTTTTCGCGACAATCGTGCCGCGTGTTGTCGCGACTTCCACGCGCCCGCTGGTCGTGGTTATCCCGGTTGCCCTGGTATTCTCATAGAGCTTCGCGCCAGTCGCCTTTGCCACCTTGGCGGTGCCGATGAGCAGCTTCAGCGGGTGTATGTGGCCGGTTCCGTCATCATAGACACCGCCGTGATAGCGGCTGGACCCCAGCAAGGCTGCCGTTTCATCGCGTCCGATGAAACGCAAATGCGGATAGTTGAAGCGGCTTTGCATCAGTTCCGCGTGGCGCTCATATTGCTTGAGATAACGCGGCTTGTGCACGACGGAGATTTGCCCGGGCACATAGTCCATGTCGATCTGGTGCTCGCTCGCGAAGGCCAGCAGATGGGCTTTCGCCTCTTCGGCAACGTCGAACAAAGCCTTGGCGCGCTCAAAGCCATATTCGGCTTCAAGCTCTTCCGCCCATGTGCGCTGGCCGGTGCCGAACTGGCCGCCATTGCGCCCCGATGCGCCGTCGCCGAAACGTTCGGCTTCGATCAGAACCACATCCGCGCCCTGTTTCGCCAGATGGTAGGCAGCGGAAAGCCCCGTATAGCCGCCGCCGATGATGACGACATCGGCCTGCTTTGAACCATCAAGCTCTGGATATTCAGGCCGCTCCGGCACACTCGCTTCATACCACGAGAGGCCGGGGGAGATTGGGGACTGGTAGGGCATCGGCGATTCCGCGTGCTTTAAGGGAGTAAGGGAATAAGGGAGTAGGGGAGTATGTTAGCCGTCCGATAGTTTGCGAATGAGAAGTCTAAGCAATTTTCCAATACTCTCACTCTTCGCCATAATTGGATCGATGGTATCTTGTTTGATAAATCCCGATCTCTCAGCAATCAGTATGTGGGTTTCCACTTCTTTCAACGAACCTTGCGCAATACGCAAAAACTGCTGATAAGCGCCACGTGTATCCCGCCCGTAACCTTCCGCTATATTCGCCGGAACTGATACTGCAGCGCGACGCACCTGACTTGTCAGTCCATAGATCTCTTCTTTCGGCCATATCTCCGTAGATTTATAGACTGCCGTTACCAACTCCATTGCTTGCTGCCATGCAAGAATATCGCGATATGAATTGATTGTCATATATATGCCCCCGCATATTTTACTCCCCTACTCCCCTACTCCCCTACTCCCCTACTCCCCTACTCCCCTAACCTACACATTCAGCAACAGGAACTCGCGCTCCCATGGGCTTATGACTTCCATGAAGGTTTCGAACTCGGCGCGCTTGATGGCGGCATAGGTCGTGACGAAGGAGCTGCCGATCAGATTACGCAGTTCGTCATCCTTTTCGAACAATTCCACAGCATCGATCAGGCCGCGCGGCAGTTCAACTTCCTTGGTGTTGACGCTTGTCGTTGCAGGCTGTTCCGCCTCGATCTTGTTGACGAGACCGATCAGGCCGCAGGCCAGCGAAGCCGCCAGCGCCAGATAAGGATTGGCGTCGGAGGAGGGGATGCGGTTTTCCACGCGGCGCGCATTGGGGTCGGAGCGCGGAACGCGGAAGGCCGTTGTGCGGTTGTCGTAGCCCCATTTGACGTTGACCGGCGCGGAGGCATCCGGGGTCAGACGACGATAGGAATTCACATAGGGCGCGAACATCACCAGAGCATTCGGCACGTGGCGCTGCATGCCGCCGATAAAGTGGCGGAAAGCCTCGCTTTCGCTGCCATCTTCGTTGGTGAAAATGTTGCGGCCCGTCTTCTTGTCGATGATCGACTGGTGGATATGCATTGCCGAACCCGGCTGACCCTGAATGGGCTTGGCCATGAAGGTGGCATACATGTCGTGTTTGAGCGCGGCCTCGCGGATCGTGCGCTTGAACAGGAAAACCTGATCGGCCAGTTCGACAGGATCGCCGTGGCGCAGGTTGATTTCCAGCTGACCGGCGCCTTCTTCGTGGATCAGCGTGTCGATCTCCAGACCCTGACCTTCGGAGAAGTGGTAGATATCGTCGATGAGTTCGTCAAATTCGTTGACGCCCGCAATCGAATAGCCCTGTCCGCCGCCAATGGCGCGGCCCGACCGACCGACCGGTGGGGTCAGCGGATAATCCGGGTCGGGGTTCTTGCGCACCAGATAGAATTCGATCTCGGGTGCTACGACCGGCTTCAGGCCGCGCTTGTTGTAAGCTGCAACGACATTGCGCAGCACGTTGCGCGGGGTGAATTCAACGGCGCGCCCGTCCTGATAGACCAGATCGCAGATGACCTGCGCCGTCGGATCGCTTTCCCAAGGAACAGCCGAAAGGGTGGAAAGGTCGGGCAATAGTCTCAGATCGCCATCGTCTTCCGGATAATGGAAGCCGTAGCCGTCTTCGGGGTAGTCGCCGGAAATTGTCGTCATGAAGACAGCGGACGGCAGCGCCAGCGATGTGTTGGACGTAAATTTCTTGGACGGCATCATCTTGCCGCGCGCAACCCCCGCTTGATCGGGGGTGATGCATTCGATGTCTTCGATATCCCGCCAGGCTAGCCATTCGGTTGCCTGCTTCCAGTTCTTCACCCCGCGCAGGGATTTGACATAAGCAGGCGTACGGCGACGCGGCGCACGCGTAACCTTCTTTTCCGTCGTATCAGCAGACATCCATCACCAGAAAATGATTTCGATATGTGCATGATAGCTGCGTCGGCTGTGGTTGACAAATGGGGGCAGCAGGCTTTTTTGGATATCGGAAAACTGCGGCTATTTGGGCAACAGGGCTCTGCTTTTTAAAGGCCGAACCGTGCTTTCACATTGCGAAAATGGGCTTTAAGCTCGTCAGCGAGAAGGCTGTCCAGTTCCCGAACATGGCTGAGCGCCTGCAAGCCGACCTGTTTCATCTGCTCCATCGTCAGGCCGCTCGCCTTCAGCGCCGCGAGGCCTTTCAACAAGGCGCCGATTCTTTCACCCGCAAGACTGTTGGCCGCATTGGCAACCCAGCTCAGCAGGCCGCCTTCCGCGTTTTTGGTCATGACGTCATTGGCGTTAGCCAGTTCTTCAGCACCGGGAATTTTGTCGAACAGGCGGGCGCCAAGATCCGGTCTTTCGTGCTGAACGACGGAAAACATGATCCCTGCAACGCGTTCGGCGACCGCGGGGTCGATGCCGGTCTTTAGAGCGACACTATCAATGAAAGACTGAACCGACATTTTATCCTGCATGGTCGTGGCTGTGTTGAACGCTCAAGATGATCGGGATCGGTGCAGCTTTCTACGGGCAGAAAATACAGGATCGTGATGGTCTTCCTGCTCGCTATTGGCTGGCAGAAGGGTGTATAGCCTGTTTATTCCCGCTTTATTTGCGGATCGCTTTGCTTCCGGACTGAAATACTATGATTGTTCGCCCGCGCCCGCCCTTGTGGCAACTCTTCTTTATCGTCAAAGGCTCCATTGTGGTGCGCATACTGCCGCAGATATGCGCAGTGTTTTTGCTGTCGATGCTGGTCGTGGCGGGGCATCATGCTTTTCCGGGTTGGGTGCCCGCATTCAATAACGGTACGCCTTTCGCCTTGCTGGGCATTGCGCTGTCGATCTTTCTCGGCTTTCGCAATAATGCTTGTTACGACCGCTGGTGGGAAGCGCGCAAAATCTGGGGCAAGCTGGTCTATACGACGCGCAATCTCGCACGCCAGACGATGTTTCTGGATGCCATGCCGGGTATAGAAGGCGCGCGCGCCAGATTGCTGCATTACGCCATAGGGTTTTCTCAGGCGATGGTTGTCCATCTTCGTCCGGGTAACAGTACCGCAAAGCGGGACAAATGGCTGTCAGCGGATGAACATGCCGCCATGGCCGCGAGCCGCAACGGACCCGACTTCATCCTACGCAAGCTTGGCGGCGTGCTGGCCGGTCTGCGGACGAAAGGCGATATCCAGCCGATCGATTTCCAGACACTCGACAATTCGGTCAGTGCGCTGGCGGAGATACAGGCGGCATGCGAGCGGTTGCGCTTCACGCCTGTGCCCTTCGGCTATACGCTGCTTTTGCACCGCACGGCTTATCTGTTCTGTTTCTTCATTCCGTTCGGCTTTGCCGACATGCTGGGCTGGGGCACACCTTTTGCGACGACGCTGGTGGCTTATACTTTCTTCGGCCTTGATGCGCTGGGCGATGAACTGGAAGAGCCTTTTGGTGTCTTGCCAAATGATCTGCCGATAGAGGCAATTGCCGATACGATTGAAATCAACCTGCGGGAAGCCCTGGGGGAGGCCAATTTGCCGGACCTCCCGCAGCCTGTCGATTATCTGCTGATGTGAAAAGCTTGGACTGATGCCCAAGCTCGATTTATATTCTTATCAGAATGGGCAGTATTCCCAGATTAATACTTTGACGCAAACAATGCTCTTGACAGGAGCGTCTGCGGAGACATGGCTTTGGTCAATCGGAAAGGAATTTGCATAAGATTGCCCGGCAGTTGCAGCCATTGTTGCAAGTGCAAGAGTGGTATATACTAAATACTTCTTCATAATATAAATCCTAATATTAATTTTCAAAGTAAATATGCATCGATGCATTTACAGATAAGCACGATAATATTCGATTTATATAGCCCAATATCGAATTATTTTTTTGTAAGATATTTTATATTCATGAGAATGTATTAAAATTGGTGTGTCTTTCCAGAAAAATGCGCTGGCAATCGCAAGCGGGCTTGGCACGGATTTCAGCATCGTGCAGCACACCAGTGAATCCAATGAAGAACATCTGCGGGAGGCCGTCGCGGGAAATACAAGCACCGCCCGCAGTCGGAGGCTTGTAAAAGGCGGGAGGGCGAATGACTGATTGGGTTCAGCCTTGTTTCGGCATCACGGCAAAATGCGTGGAGCGCATAGTTCCCGATCAATGATGCAGATTGGAAGTTTCAATTCGATGGTGTGTGGGGCCGATGCCTGTCGCTCCTTGATGGTGGCAGCATTGACGTCCTGGACAACAGAATACTTTGAGCCGAATGCTAAGGGTATGAGCACTATTGTAAGAAATACGAGCAGGGCGTTCAAATGGCTATCCTTGAGTTTTGTTCGGTGTGTTTGGATGCTCCACAAACTGCTGAAACAGAAAAGCCCCATCCAAGGAGCTTTCCGGTCGTTGAGGCTTATGATTTCCAGCACTCGGGGTCGAAGAAGCCCTTCTTGTAAATGCACTCGATGTCATCGACGATGCCTCGCGTCGCCTGATCTTGATATGCTTTTGTTGCAGCTTCTTTGGCCATTGAATGATTGGGGATTGTAATAATCGCGCTTGATATAATATAAAGAAATAGAATATTATTCTTCATTGTTTTCTCCGTTTCATGTTTTTTACATTTATATTAAAAGCATGAATTAAATCGTACTTCGATATACAATTCTGTATTAAATTTATATTCACAATTATTGCAATTTTGGAAAATACGGTGATTTCTGAAACGGATGTTTTGTGCAAAAAAATCCCCGGCTGAAGGGGCAGCCGGGGCACGGAGTGAAGACGAAGAAGGCATAGAGTGAGGGTGGTCAAAGCCTTTTGAAAGCAATGACCGGGTTGGGTTTTCTGCCGTCGCCACCGGCAAGATCAAGAAGCATGGTGGCGACGGCAATTGTCAGGATCGTCATCATTTGTCGTGGGTGACGATAACGGGGATCAGGAGATCACCCCAGTTGCCGTCTCCACCATGATGACGGGCGGAGCGGACCAGTTCCACCGAAACGCCTGCCTCGACCGCCTTCATGACGGTGTAGTTGAGGCGATGCAGATCGTTGGCGAGCATACGGATAACGGTCTGCTGATCCGTGGACATGCTCGACGATTGTTCTTCTGCTCTTTCCTTGACGCGTGCTGGCGAATTCATGGAACTGTTCCTCCTGTTTGATTACTGACTGCTACTCGGCAGCCGGTCTGAACTGTGCTGTTTCAGTCGATTCCTTCATGGCGGTGGTCGAAGACTGGCCGCCGGTGATTGCGAGCGATACGGCATCGAAATAGCCGGTGCCGACTTCGCGCTGATGCTTGGTCGCGGTGTAGCCATTGGCTTCGGCTGCAAATTCCGCCTGTTGCAGTTCGGAATAGGCCGCCATCTGCCGGTCCTTGTAGCCGCGTGCCAGTTCGAACATGCCGAAGTTGAGCTGGTGGAAACCGGCCAGCGTGATGAACTGGAACTTGTAGCCCATCGCGCCCAGCTCACGCTGGAACTTGGCAATTGTGGCGTCGTCGAGGTTCTTCTTCCAGTTGAACGACGGCGAGCAGTTATAGGCGAGCTTCTTGCCCGGATGCGCCTTGTGCACGGCTTCCGCGAAGCGACGAGCCTGTTCGAGATCGGGCTTGGATGTTTCCATCCAGATCAGATCGCAATAAGGCGCATAGGCAATCGCACGGGCGATACATGGCTCGATGCCGTTCTTCACCTGATAGAAGCCTTCCGCTGTGCGGCCCGCATCGTAATCAACGAAGGGCTGATCGCGCTCGTCGATATCCGAGGTCAGAAGCTTGGCAGCTTCCGCATCCGTGCGGGCGATGACCAGCGTGGCCGTTCCCATCACGTCTGCCGCAAGGCGCGCCGCGTTGAGGTTGCGGATATGCGCTGCTGTCGGGATCAGAACCTTGCCGCCAAGATGGCCGCACTTCTTTTCCGAAGCGAGCTGGTCTTCATAATGCACGCCAGCCGCACCGGCCTCGATGAAGGCTTTCATGATTTCAAAGGCGTTCAGCGGACCGCCGAAGCCTGCTTCAGCATCGGCAACGATCGGGGCAAACCAGGTGTCGACCGAAAGTCCGTTGCCTTCAGCGGTTTCGATCTGGTCGGCGCGCTGCAAGGTCTTGTTGATGCGCTTGGCCAGTTCGGGGGCCGCATTGGCCGGATAAAGCGACTGGTCCGGATACATGGCCGATGCCGTGTTGGCATCTGCTGCAACCTGCCAGCCGGAGAGGTAGATCGCCTTCAAACCGGCGCGAACCATCTGCATGGCTTGATTGCCGGAAAGCGCGCCCAACGCGTTGACGAAATCTTCCTCGTGGATCAGCTTCCAGAGGCGGTTTGCGCCCATTTCAGCCAGCGAATACTTGATCTCCACCGAACCGCGCAGCCTTTTTACATCTTCGGCCGTATGCGCACGTTCGATACCGTCGAAACGACCCTTGGGCGCCGAAGGAATAAGGCTGTAAAAATCTGTCATCTCGGTGTCTCCTCACACTTTCCACTGGTTCTCGAAGAGCGGTTAGTCGCTGCTCTTTCTGTGACTGAATTTACATTCTCATTAGATGGTGAGCCAGAAAAAGCATCAAAATCGCTCAAAAATTGAAGTTAAGCTGTCGGATATTTGACGAAGGCACTCTGTAAATTTGTAAAGATTGTCAAAGAGGAACTTTGCAGCTATTTTGTCATGAATTGTAAAACTCGCCATTGCGGGTTTGGGAGGACGGAGTTGAGCGAACGCAAGATTTTTGCCGGGCCGCGCATCAGGCGTATTCGCAACGAGCGGTCCCTGACGCAGACGGCCATGGCCGAGGCGCTTGGCATTTCGCCGTCCTATCTCAATCTGATCGAGCGCAACCAGCGGCCCTTGACGGTGCAGCTGTTGTTGCGGCTCGCCAGTGTTTACAAGCTCGACCTCGATAGTTTGCAGGCTGAAAGCGGCGCGACGATCACAGGCCTGAAGGAAGTATTTTCCGATCCGCTTTTGACCGGCGAGTTGCCGGGCGATCAGGAACTGGTGGAAATCGGCGAAGCCGCGCCCAACGCCGCAGTCGGCATCATCAAGCTCTACCGGGCCTATCGTGAGCAGCAGCAGCGCCTGTCTGATCTGTCTCAATTGCTGTCGCATGAGGGAAGCGCGGCGCAGCTTTCCGCCACGCGCCTGCCGCTGGATGAAGTGCGCGATGTCATGGCGCGACGCCCCAATCATTATCCGCGTATCGAAGAAGAAGCAGAGAGCTTTTTCGCGCTGTTGAAGCCGGATGGCGATCTGTCGGCAGCTTTGAAGGAATGGCTGCGGCGCGAGCATGGTATCACGGTGCGCACATTGCCGGTCGCGACCATGCCCAACTGGCGCAGGCGCTATGATCGCCATTCACAGCGCCTGTTTATTTCGGAACGTCTGTCGCCTTTTGATCAGTTGCAGGAGATCGCCATGGAAGCGGCGCTCATCCGTATGCAGGTGGTGATCGGCGCGGAGACGGAGGGGCTGAAACTATCGTCCGGTGAAGCAAAGCGTATTGCCCGGTTCGAGCTGGCGCGCTATGCCGCGCAGGCGCTGATGATGCCCTATCGCCAGTTTCGTGATGCCGCGGTGCGGATGCGCTATGATGTCGATGCACTACGCTCGCGGTTCGGGGTCTCGTTCCAGCAGGCGGCCAGCCGTCTCACCACCTTGCAGCGGCAGGGGGCGAGTGCTCTGCCGTTTTTTGTGATGGAAATCGACCATGCCGGTAACCGGTTGCGCGTCGCAGGCGCCGAGGGTTTTCCGACGCGGTTTGGCGGGCAGTGCCCGAAGCTGCCGGTCTATGCGGCTTTCGCACAAGCGGGTCAGGTGCTGGTCGAACCAACGGAACTGCCAGACGGCACCGCATTTCTGACCGTCGCGCGCACTTTGGAGGGGCCACAAGGCGCATTCAACGAGCGTCCGCGCCGCACCGCGATCCTGTTGGGGTGTGCGCTGGAAGCGGGGGAGGAAACCGTTTACGGCGCAGCGATCGCAAAGGCGGGCAATACCGAGATTGGTCCGGCTTGTCGTCTGTGCGAGCGGCAAGGCTGCGTCACCCGTGCCGAGCCTCCTTTGACCCGCCCTCTGGGGCTGGACGAGATGGTGGCGGGGCTATCGGCCTTCGATTTCCAGTAGAGGTGCGATATTTCGGCTCAGCACAGCCAAAATCTCATCATCCCTAGCAGCGTTCAGGTTGCAATTTTTTATGTTCGTGATGGCCGCAGGCGGTTGACGAAACCGGTGCAATCTAAAAAAGTGCAATCAAGGAATAGTATATCCAACCTGTACCTGCACCGGAAATGAGCGTGTAGAATGGAGCAAATAATGGGGATCAAATCCTTTCTTCTGGCCACCACCGTCGTGACGAGCGTTGTTGCCGCCGCCACATTCTCCGCCAGCGCACAGGAGCGGGTGGTCAATATCTACAACTGGTCGGATTATATCGACGACTCCATCCTGAAGGATTTCACCAAGGAAACCGGCATCAAGGTCGTCTATGACGTCTATGACTCCAACGAAATCCTCGAAACCAAGCTTCTGGCCGGCGGCAGCGGCTATGATCTCGTTGTTCCGTCGGGCGAATTCCTTGGTCGCCAGATTCCTGCTGGCGTGTTCCTGAAGCTCGACAAGGACAAGCTGCCGAACCTCAAGAATATGTGGGACGAGATTTCGAGCCGCGCCGCAACCTACGATCCGGGCAACGAATACTCGGTCAATTATATGTGGGGCACGACTGGCATTGGCTATAACAAGGCCAAGATCAAGGAAGCGCTCGGCACCGACACCATCGATTCGTGGGACGTGCTGTTCGACCCGGAAAAGTCGGCCAAGCTGAAGGATTGCGGCATCTATCTTCTGGATTCCGCCAGCGAAATGCTGCGTCCGGCTTTGAACTATCTCGGCCTTGATCCGAATTCTCCGTCGCCGGACGACTTACAGAAGGCGCAGGATCTCTATCTCAAGATCCGCCCGAATATTCGCAAGTTCCACTCGTCGGAATATATCAATGCGCTCGCCAATGGCGATATCTGCATGGCCATCGGCTATTCGGGTGACATTTTCCAGGCACGCGATCGCGCCGAAAAGGCCAAGCAGGGCGTCGAGATCGGTTATTCGATCCCGAAGGAAGGCGCTTTGATGTGGTTCGACCAGATGGCAATTCCTGCCGATGCCAAGCACGTGCCGGAAGCGCTGGAATTCATGAATTATATCATGCGTCCGGAAGTGGCGGCCAAGGCTTCGGATTATGTGTTCTACGCGAACGGCAACAAGGCTTCGCAGGAATTCATCAACAAGGACATCCTTGATGATCCGGCGATCTACCCGACCGCAGACGTCATGAAGAAGCTGTTCGTGCCGACGCCTTATGACACCAAGACCCAGCGCGTGGTGACCCGTGCCTGGACCAAGATCGTCACAGGCCAGTAATAATCGAACGCTAGAGCATTTCCAGCAAAAGTGCGTAGCGGTTTTGCGTCGGATAATGCGAAAAACAAATAGATAGAGCGGTTCTACGATTCCGTTTTAATTGGAACCGCTCTATGCCGGGGTATGACCCGCATATGACATTGTGAAGAGCGGCTCACTGTTGGACAGAGGGCCGCTCTACGTCTTGTAAATGCTGCATAATCATCGAAAGCAGTCTCGTTTTGAGGTGGCTTTTGGTTCCGGGTAGATCGGATAGGGGAACGGTATGGAATCTTTTGGCAGCTTTCGCCGCAAATTTGCGCCTTGGAATGACGCGGCGGCCAAGCCCTACATTTCTTTCGAGAATGTGACGAAAATCTTCGGCGATTTCACCGCTGTCGATGATCTGTCGCTGAATGTTTTCAACCGCGAGTTCTTTGCGCTGCTCGGTGCGTCCGGCTGTGGCAAGACCACTCTGATGCGCATGCTGGCAGGCTTCGAGGAGCCGACATCGGGCCGTATCACGCTGGACGGTCAGGATATGCGCGGCATCCCGCCCTATAAACGCCCCGTCAACATGATGTTCCAGTCCTATGCGCTGTTTCCGCATATGACGGTTGAGAGCAATATCGCCTTCGGCCTCAAGCAGGACGGTATGGCGAAATCGGAAATCGATGCGCGCGTCGCTGAAATGCTGAAGCTCGTGAAGCTGGAGCAATATGGCAAGCGCAAGCCGCATCAGTTGTCGGGCGGCCAGCGTCAGCGCGTGGCGCTTGCCCGCTCTGTCGCCAAGCGCCCCAAGGTGCTGCTGCTGGACGAACCGCTTGGCGCGCTCGACAAGAAGCTGCGCGAAGAGACCCAGTTCGAATTGATGGATTTGCAGGTCAAGCTTGGCATGACGTTCATGGTCGTGACCCACGACCAGGAAGAAGCCATGACCATGTCAGACCGTATCGCGGTCATGGACAAGGGCCGCATCAAGCAGGTGGCGACACCAGCCGAAGTTTATGAAGCGCCGCGCTCCAAATTCGTGGCCGACTTCATCGGCAATGTGAATATCATCGAAGGCGAAGTGGTGAAGTCCGCCAATGGCGAGGCGGAAATCGCCACCGAAAAATTCGGCTTCCATATCCAGACCGAAACCCGCGAGCAGCTCAATCCGGGCCAGAAGGTCTGGTATGCGGTGCGCCCGGAAAAGACCCGCATTTCGCGCACCAAGCCGGAAGAAGCGTCAGTCAACGCGGTGGAAGGCGAATTGTGGGATATCGCCTATTTCGGCGATATGACGGTTTTCCACGTGCGTCTCGACAATGGCCGCACCATCAAGGCTGCCAGCCTCAACGCGGTGCGCAAGACCGAAAATCCGCTGACCTATGACGAGCGCGTCTGGGTTTCCTTCGATACCGACGCCGGTCTGGTGCTCACAGCGTGAGGATTGTCCCATGCAGAAGCTAATTGCTTCCATCGCCAGCCGCCTCGTCATTGCGATACCCTATTTCTGGCTGCTGGTATTCTTCCTCGTCCCATTCTTCATCGTCTTCAAGATTTCCCTGTCGGAAGTCGCGATGGCGATCCCGGCCTATATGCCGACATTCGATCTGGCTCAGGGCTTTGCGTCCAATTGGGAGAAGATCAAGCAGCTTTCATTCGCCAATTATCTCTGGCTGCTGGATGACCCGCTTTATTACAAGGCCTATCTGTCGAGCGTGCGCATCGCGGCCATTTCGACATTCCTGACGCTGCTGGTGGCCTATCCGATGGCTTATGGCATTGCGCGCGCGCCGACGACAATCCGCCCGACGCTGCTGATGCTGGTGATCCTGCCGTTCTGGACCTCGTTCCTGATCCGCGTCTATGCGTGGATCGGTATTCTGAAGCCCGAAGGGCTGCTGAACCAGTTTTTGATGTGGCTCAATGTCATTGATACACCGCTCAACATTCTGAACACCGATACGGCGGTCTTCATCGGTATCGTCTATTCCTATCTGCCCTTCATGGTGCTGCCGATCTATTCGTCGCTCGAAAAGATGGACTATTCGCTGATCGAGGCGGCGCAGGATCTGGGCTGCACGCCGTTTGCCGCATTCTGGAAAATCACGTTTCCGCTGTCGCTGGCCGGTGTTCTGGCAGGCTGCTTCCTTGTGTTCATCCCGGCTGTCGGTGAGTTCGTGATCCCCGATCTTCTTGGTGGATCGCAGACATTGATGATCGGCAAAACGATCTGGAGCGAGTTCTTCTCCAACCGTGACTGGCCGGTATCGTCCGCTGTGGCGGTGGTGCTGCTGATCCTGCTGATCGTGCCGATTGTGATCTTCCAGCAGGTGCAGGCGCGCGCGCAGGAAAAGGGGAAATAAGCGATGAACAACAACTGGTCCCGTTTCAATATCGCATCGGTGGCTGTCGGCTTCGCCTTCCTCTATCTGCCCATCGTGCTGCTGGTGATTTATTCCTTCAATGAATCCCGGCTGGTGACTGTCTGGGCGGGGTTCTCGACCAAATGGTATGTTGAGCTGTTCCGCAATCAGGCGCTGATGGATGCAGCATGGGTGACGATCCGCGTCGCCTTCCTGTCGGCCACCATTGCAACCGTGCTGGGCACGCTCGCGGCGCTGGCGCTGACGCGCTATACCCGCTTTCGCGGTCGCATCCTGTTTTCAGGCATGGTCTACGCACCGCTGGTCATGCCGGATGTGATCACCGGTCTGTCGCTGCTGCTGCTTTTCGTGGCGATGAATTTCGACCGCGGTTTCTGGACGGTCACGCTGGCCCATATCACATTCGCAATGTGTTTCGTGGCGGTCGTGGTGCAGTCGCGTCTGGTGAGTTTCGACCGCTCACTTGAGGAAGCGGCGATGGATCTCGGCGCGCCGCCGGTCACCACCTTCATGAAGATCACATTGCCGGTGATCCTGCCTGCGGTGGTTTCCGGCTGGATGCTGGCCTTTACCCTGTCGCTCGACGATCTGGTGATTGCAAGCTTCACCTCCGGACCGGGCGCCACCACGCTGCCGATGAAAATCTACAGTCAGGTGCGCCTTGGCGTGACGCCGGAAATCAATGCGGTCTGTACGATCCTGATTGCGCTGGTAACCACAGGCGTCATCATCGCATCCATCGTCAACAAGCGCCGCGAAGTGCAGCGCCGTCGCGATGAGCAGGCAGCATTCCGTATGGGTTAAGATCCGATTGGGGCTTTACTGCCCCAATCCGGTTGTCGATGGCGAGATGAAGGGTCGATCCCACGAGCCGCCAACGAAGAAATGCAATGGTGGTTTGGCGGGCGTTGCATTCTCTGCGGGCGCTGGCGCTGGCTGGCCTTCCGCTCCGGCCTGCGGCTGCTGTTCTGGCGTTTCAGGCTGGCTGTTGGGGAAGATGACTTCTCCGCTCAGCGCAAGACTGCGATCCACGAAAGGCACGATGCCAGCGAGATTGAGCGTCCCGTCCGAAGTGTCGAGGCGGGCGCTTTCCAGCGATGCCACGCCGTCGGAAAGATTGGCCTTGAGGTCAAGCCGGTTGAAAGCCAGCGCGACATTGTCTTTCCGCTCCAGTGCGAAGAAGCGCTCGCTCTGCGCCTTGGTCAGAAAATCCTGAACCGCAAAGCCCTGCATCTGACCGTTGTTCAGTTGCACGGACACATTGCCCTGCGCATTCGAAAGCAGGCCGGACCAGCGATTGACCGGTCCTTTCATGAACAGCGAGACATTGCCCTTACCGCTGATAAACGGCTTGTCGAAACCAAGCGCTGTCAGGAATTGCGTGCTCTCGATGTCGCTGGCGTTGAAACGCAGCTCACCCGTGGCGCTCTTGAGATCGCGCACGATCTGCACATTCGCCTGCAAGGTGCCGTTGAACCCCTTGGCGTCGCCAATATCGAAAATCGCACGACCGCCGCGAATCTGGATCGCGGCTGCAACACCCGTCAGCGTGACGGGGCCTGCCGTGGCGTTCTGGGCGGAAAGACGCAGATCAAACTCCGAACGGTCGAAGAAGCTCGTGTCGATGGCGTCCGTATTACCGCGATCATTGGGCGCGCGTGCGGTGGTGTCCGGCAGGGGCACAAAAGCGGCAAAAAGGCTGCGAAGGTCCAGCTTGTCGAAGGCAAGCGTGCCGGTGACGGCCGGCTGTTCCTGTTCAAGGCCGATTTCAATCACGCCCTTGGCAGGGCTGTCGCCAGCGTTCATCTCCACATCGGCAAATTTCCAGCGCTTCGGCGTGGCGGTGATGGTGGAATCGAGCGAGAACGCGCCAACCTGTGAGCTGCCAGCGATAGGCGGCAGGCTCAGCCAGCGCACCGCTCCGCTCAAAGACGGCGTCTTGGCGCTCAGATCGCCTTCGAAGAAGCGGTCTTCCGAAATATTGGCCTTGCCCTGAAAGGTCAGGCTCAGCGGATTGGCGGCAAAGCTCGCCGTCACATCCGAAGTGCCGCCTGCCAGAAGCGGCAGGGCCTGCGCCGCGGTGATGCTGAACTGCGAGGCCTCGTTGCGCCATTTGCCGCTGCCGCGCAGCGTTGCCGCGCTCGACGTCTGGGGCCATTCCAGCGTCATGTTCACATTGGTTAGCTGTTCATCCTTGGCGGGGTCGCCACCGTTCCCGCCGCCATTTTCGGGGCGTGGAAATGAAACCGTTCCATCGCGCACCACCACACGGCCGAAAGGCTGCGATGCCTGTTCGGCTGCCTGCGTGTTGTTGTTTGTGCCGCGCTGCTGCAAGGCGCGCTGTGCACGGATCGCCGTACCGAGGCGACCGTTGGAATTGGCAATGGCGTCGAGCAGCGCAGGGAAATTGGAAACCGGTCCGTCGAGATTGACATGCGGGCGCACGATCTGCGTTTCCGAGAAGGAAATATGCCCCATGATCGCATCAAGCGGCGACAGTTCAACGTCGATGCGGGCCGCACTCATGAAGGGCTTCTGGCCCTGTTCGGTCATCTTGCTCAAGGTGACGCCGTTCAGCGAGGCGCGCAGCACGGGGAAGACTTTCAGGCGAGGGGCTTCACGCAGCTCGACGCTATAGCCGGTCCAGGCGCTGATTTCCTGCGCCACGCGCACGCGGATTGCATCGGTCGAGACGATGAAAGGCACCACGGCCAGCAAAGTCGCTGCAGCCGCGGCACAAAGAATGACGAGCGCGATGACAAGGCGTGCGAACTTAGGCCAGCGCATCAACCATCCGATCCCTAATCCCTCTTAATCCGGTTTAAACGAGCAGCACCACAAAGCAAAGCCGCCTTCGCAGATTCGGTTTAGAACGGTTCTTCCTTTAATGGAATCGCTGAAATTGCTTTCGCGTCGTTCCTGACGCAAAACCGTGTCACAATTTTGCTGGCAACGCTCTATGGTTAATCAATTACTGTCTGAAATTTAACCCTGATTTTACAGTCGCTACGAATGTGTAAATTCTGAACGACGAAATTAAGGTCGCATTAACTGGC
>Ga0153948_1000266_pt1 | contig 28548 bp, 30 predicted proteins | sample TSNJ032MetaG_FD_104696 | JGI IMG/M metagenome (GOLD analysis project Ga0153948, IMG submission 104696) | Attine ant fungus gardens microbial communities from New Jersey, USA - TSNJ032 MetaG | ecosystem: Host-associated > Fungi > Mycelium > Unclassified | place: USA: New Jersey, Wharton State... | reverse complement strand
CGCGCGAAAGCACTGGAACCTTCTTGCGCCCGAAACCCTCCTCGGTCAGTGGTCTCAATGCTGTCATCAGGTGGATATGGGGATTGCCGTCCTTATCGTGATAGACCCAGTCCGCAATCATGCCTTTCGAGGTCAGATTATCCCGGACGAACTCCCGAACCAGGGCAATATTCTCCGCCCGTGTCAGTTCCTCCGGCAGCGCGATGATCAGCTCACGGGCAAGCTGCGCATCCGCTCGTTTCTCAAAAGCATCGACAGCATTCCACAAGGCTTCGCTGGCCCCGGAGACGGTCTTCCCCTCTATGGCTGAGCGCAGCCAGGCAGGGATTTCATCCGGCAGAGCGAGTTCTTCATGCTTTAATTCGCTGGAACCAGCACGATAGCTGAATGACGTGCCAACCTGTTCGTCCATCATCCGTGCGCGATGACGATAGGCAGCAGCGGAGACGACACTACGTCCTGCTCCCCTGCTGATCACCTGCGCTCTGACGAACATGATCGCCACAATAAAAACCTCACCGCTCAAGCACGTCGCTTTTGCGACGTATATTGCGCCCTCAAATCAATCGGGCCTTAGGGCCGATTGCGCTTCTCCGGAAGACGGCTGAGGCCGGATTTCCGGCATCGACGTTTTGGGGACTTGCACATAGTAGTCTATTTGACTATCGTTTTCTAGTTAGTTTAAATGTTAATTGGCAAAAGCAATCTATGAAAGGAAACGCAATATGGCTGCAAAATCTTTAATCATGGATATCGACGCGCAGATCGAGAAGCTGCGTGAGCGTAGAAAACTCTTAATAGTAAAATCGGCTGACCGTTTTGCGCGCGCTGCCACAAAGGCCGGGCTTGCCGAGATGGCAATTACCGATGAGGAAGTCGATCACATTTTCGAGGAGATCGCTGCGCGATTTCGCCAAAAAGAGAAAAGGGGTGCTCGAGGAGGAAACACTACGCCGCATAGACAGACAAATGGTGGGGCTGGAACGACGGCGGAGGTTTCTCATGACAGCTGACCGCAAGAAAGAAGCCCATGAGAAATTCCTGCTCGACTGGATTGTCGTTCGTGCCGGTTTGTCGACGGCAGACCGGGCATTCCTGCTCGGCGGCTTGTTGGAACTAGCACGACTTTCGCCAGAGACATCGGAATATCGGCGTCTGCACAATATCGGCGAGGTTGCTTTCCGGGCTCCAGCTTGGATTGGCGCATATCACCCTGTCGCGGATGCCGCCGGATGACGACACGAACCAAACCGCACCCAAGTCGGTTACTTGTTTTCGTACCGATCATCATTTCCAGCTTTGCGTTTTATGTCGCGAATTGGCGCTGGCCGGAATTAGCCACAGGCTTATCAGGAAAAACGCAATACTGGTTTTTGCGGGCGTCTCCTGTATCAGCCCTCATGTTCGGTCCGCTTGCCGGGCTCCTGACGGTCTGGGTGTTACCGCTGCATCGGCGGCGACCGATCGCGCTGGCAAGCCTTGCCTGCCTCCTGCTGGTGGGCGGCTTCTACGCATTGCGCGAAATTACCCGCCTTTCGCCCTTCGTGGAAAGCGGAGCATTGAGTTGGGACCAGACGCTGTCATACCTTGATATGATTGCGGTCATCAGTGCTGTCATCGGCTTTAGTACCGTTGCTTTATCAGCACGCATATCCATTGTCGTGCCTGAACAGATAAAGCGTGCCCGGCGCGCAAGCTTCGGCGATGCAGACTGGCTGCCAATGCGGGCGCTAGCACGGCTATTCCCGGATAATGGAGAAATCGTTGTTGGCGAACGCTATCGCGTCGACAAGGAACTTGTTCATGAACTGCCATTCGATCCAAAGGACCCGACCACATGGGGACGTGGCGGCAAGGCGCCCCTTCTCACCTATAGTCAGGATTTTGATTCAACCCATATGCTGTTTTTTGCAGGCTCGGGTGGTTACAAGACAACGAGCAATGTCGTGCCGACCGCGTTGCGCTACACTGGTCCGATCATCTGCCTTGATCCGTCAACTGAAGTGGCGCCAATGGTCATCGAATATCGTCGGAAGAAACTTCGGCGCGATGTCATGGTGCTCGATCCGAGCAATCCAGTCATGGGTTTTAATGTCCTTGATGGAATTGAAACATCGACAAAGAAGGAAGAAGACATTGTCGGCATCGCACATATGCTGCTTTCAGAAAGCGTGCGCTTCGAAAGCTCAACCGGCTCGTTCTTCCAGAACCAGGCACATAATCTGCTGACAGGGTTTCTGGCCCATGTGATGCTGTCGCCGGAATTTGCCGGTCGGCGCAATTTGCGCAGCCTGCGCCAAATCGTTTCCGGACCCGAGACATCCGTGCTCGCCATGCTGCGTAACGTTCATGAACATTCGGCCTCGGCCTTCATTCGCGAAACGCTAGGCGTCTTCGTCAACATGACTGAGCAGACCTTCTCTGGCGTTTACTCCACCGCATCGAAAGATACCCAATGGCTCTCTCTCGACAAATATGCCGCCCTCGTCTGTGGCGATAGTTTCAAATCCGCTGATATCGCGACGGGCAAAAAGGATGTTTTTCTGAATATCCCCGCATCGATCCTGCGTTCCTATCCGGGGATCGGGCGTGTGATTATTGGCTCGTTGATCAATGCAATGATCGAGGCAGATGGTGCATTCCAGCGCCGCGCCTTATTCATGCTCGACGAGGTCGATCTGCTTGGCTATATGCGCGTTCTTGAAGAGGCCCGTGATCGCGGCCGCAAATACGGGATTAGCATGATGCTGATGTACCAGTCCGTCGGTCAGCTTGAGCGACATTTCGGCAAGGACGGCGCAGTCTCGTGGATCGACGGATGTGCATTTGCAAGCTATGCGGCAATCAAGGCGCTCGACACCGCACGAAACGTCTCGGCGCAATGCGGGGAAATGACAGTCGAGGTGAAAAGCAGTTCACGCAATATCGGCTGGTCTTCGAAAAGCACCGCCTCGCGAAAATCCGAAAACCTCAATTTCCAACGCCGCCCGCTGATCATGCCGCACGAAATCACGCAATCGATGCGCAAAGATGAGCAGATCATCATTGTACAGGGACACAGTCCAATCCGCTGTGGACGTGCGATCTATTTTCGGCGCAAAGAGATGGATGAAGCTGCTGCCGCCAATCGGTTCGTCAAATGAGCGAAACCGCGCCAAAACCGGATGGTATCATCGCCATTCGGAACGTCGATAAAGCTCACCGGGATCTTCTGCGTCAGGTGGTGCAATCCAGTCAACGAACTTTGCATAGCCCACATAAATGGCAAAGCAACCGATAGAAGCCAGAAGAAACGCCCAAAACGGTATCCCGTTAGCGGCGTCCCGTTTGACAATGACTACGAACGCAACAAGTGGCATGAAGAGAGCGCTGAACATAAAAGCGTCAACGACGGGGCGAAACCAGCACAGCACGAAATAGAGCAGATGCCACACACAAAGAAAAACGGCATATACGATCCCAGTCACCACCGCGAAAAGCACGCGGGCGACATATGTCAATATCCGCAAAATGAGGCTCCGATTCGTAGGATATGGACAAATATCGACGCTGGGGTTTTGTTCGTTCACTCGACTGAAATCCTCGTTGCATGGACGCGCCGTTAACGGGCGGATGGCGCAAACTCTCGGATTTCAATGAGTCTAGAGGCGGAAACATGATGCGGCAAGCATAGATCGACGTCGCGAGGCAATTTTCACGAAACGACAAGCTCATATGCGAGAGGGGGCGTTACCCGCATGGGGTGCGCCGTTGTTGCAACTGCGTTGAGATGAAGGCCCGATACCCGGCCCTCCTCCGTCGGTCAATGTATTGAGCCACCCTAGAAGGGCGGCTCGCTGCTGACGATGCCCTCATGCTCCGCCCAGATCACTTCCCGCTCGGCGAGTGCCATGGTCAATTCGGCTTCGATCCAGATGCGTTCGTCCCGATAGACAGCATTTCGCAACTCAGCGCGCAGTTCCTCGATGTGCTGATCGATCGACATTTGGTTTCTCCTTGATGTCGTGAAAGATGACACTGACTGTCAAGGTGAGCCGAAGGGGTCAGGGATCGCGAAGCGACCGGCTTAGCCGGCGAGTGGGGGAACCGAAATGCGCAGCATTTTGGGGGTACCGCTCGTCCTTGAGGCATTTGGATCGGCTTGCCATCCTAGGATGGTCTGAGCAAACACCCCGCTCCCGCGACGGTTATCACAACCTTAAAACAGGTTCGATACCTGTTTTAAGGTTACTGCGTGGTTTGGTTTGCTTCAAGTGCGACACGTTTCGATCATCCCATCGTTGGAATGCGACTGGAATTATTTCAGCCAGTGTATTGCTTCCAAACCGCTTACCGGAGACCGTTTGCTGGCTCCGTGAGCAAAGCGAATAGCACCCGGTCGCCAATCCATCCAAAGGCAATCATCAATAAAATGAATCGATAGCGAATGGCCGATTCATAAATCTCGTTGGACTTCATTTCGACGTTTGACGATTCTAGGTACTATGCTGAAACAGACCTATCGGCTTTATGTCGAACGCAACGACCTGAGTAAAAACATGGCACGCTTTTATGCGCTGGCCATAGAACCTACTTTGTTCCAGGCACCCTGTCTGATCCGTAGATGGGGTCGTATTGGCACAATCGGTCAGACGAAAATTCATCATTTCGAGCGGGAAGAAGACGCTGTGTCACTCTTTCTCGATCTGCTACGGGCAAAGCGGGCGCGGGGATACAGGACAAAACCAGTGAACCAGGGCCGGGTTCATTGTGCTGGTGATCATGCGCAGTGAGAAGAGCAAAAGTAGGTTTGATGCCTGCTTTTGCTCCACAATCAGCCAAACGTTGTCGGATCAGGCACAACGAAGCCGGCCCCGATTTCGGGGCCGGCTTATTCGTCGTTCAGTTCGGATTGTTCCAGAGGATGACTTTCTTGCTCGGATCGCCGCCGGGAGCCTGTGCGAGATTGCCGAAGATCACGCCGATTTCCGGGGCTTCCAGCTTGACCGAGAGGTACTCTTCGCCGGTCTGGCGAGCGATGCGGTTCCAGCCTGCGCCAATCTCGAAGCCGGTGCGGCGGTGAACGACGCGGAAATCGGGGGCTTCCTCATTCGCCTTGGTGGCGTTCGGGACGATGGCGATCGGGGCATTGACCCGGATGGTGGCGAAGACGCCTTCGAAAGTGCCGTCGGTCTTCTGCGTCAGGGTTGCGATTGTGGTGGCCATGGTTCTGTTTCCTTCGGTTGCTCGGGACCATTCCCGATGGCGCACGAAGAGACGATGGATCTGCTGCGGTCAGCTCGCCCGCAATTTTTTCAAGATTCTATTTTCCGTGTTTAAGCGAGAGCGCATTTTTGCCCGCTTGCGGGTGAAAGTGCCTGCGCTCGCATGGAATAAACTGAAATCGAATTTTTCAAAAATTTCGGGTGAGTCTTACCCCGTCAGGGGTTGGCCGCAAAAGCAGGCCTTCGTCTATACGAGCGACATAAAACGGGAATGGTTTGGAGTAACCGATGAAGCGGCAAATCATTCTGGCCGCCCAATTCGCAACCTCGCGCGTGGCTAGCCACGACATTTTGGCGCTTTGCCCGCATCCGGCCAGCATCCCACCACCGGTTCGTTCGAGACAGCGCCGGGCGGATATAGCCCCCTTCTCGGCGCTCGTTCTCCATTGTCGGTTCGCAAATGAAATGCAGGCGTGACGTTACCGCTTGCCAAACCAAGCATAACACTCAGTAAAGCCGTTCATGCCGCTGGCAGATTGCGATCTTTGCAGAACTCGTACTCCCGGTCGCGCGCAACAACATAGGCGCCCCTCAGATGCACGAACATGAGCAAGCACACGGCATTCCGGAATCAGGGTCGGCTTCGTGGGCCGTTCGCAATATGATATTTCGCTGCGAAAATCAGATGGCCATCAGATTGCTGCTACATGGACTGGCACGCTTTCAGACACGCGCGTACTTCCTATCGATGATAGCCTGAACCTCATCCATAACCGCATGATGCGGTATGGTCAGGCTGGGATACTCCATAGCTTCTCGAACCTTGGCCTGAAACCATTTGTCATAGGCTTCAGAAGCAGAGCCGCCAACATGTTCGCGCTCTGGCGCCATATCTTCCTTCCGCTTTTTGTCTATCTCGTTTGCGAACATCGACGTGCGAGTGGCCATATCGGTTTCTCCTGATGATAGAACGAGTTGTATCGCATTTGAGATGCAGATCAAATCAGCGCCTGAATATACTCGTCGACCTTCCGCCGAGGCTGTATCCATTCGTCAGTCAGAAGATCAGATATTTCCAGCACCTTGAAATGAATAGCGACAAGTGTCATATAATGAACGACAAATGACGCAGGAGTAAAATCATGGGTATCGCGGCAAAAGCACCTTCGCCAGTGACCGGCGGTGGTGAACTGCAAAAAATCGAGGCTTTGCTGGGAGGGCCGCGTGTTCTGACGCGTCACCTGACCAATACGCTTGAAGCCCATGAATTGCTGTTACGCGGCCTGCCAACGCTCGCACTGGATCATCTTGTCGGCAATCTTGCCATCATCAGCAAGAACGAATCCCTCGAGAAAGCGATCGGCATGAGCCTGCGTACATGGCAAAGGCGCAAGGATACGCCTTCCAAACCACTAAGTCAGGAACAGAGCGGCCGGACTTGGAAATTTGCTGAGATTCTTGCAAAGGCAACGGATATATTCGGGTCGCAGCTGGAAGCTGAACAATGGCTGGAGCGTCCAGCAATTGGCCTTGATCAACGTCGTCCGATTGATCTTCTTGGTACGCCTGCCGGATTTGAGCTGGTTGAAGATCACCTCAACCGCCTCGAATACGGCGTTTATGCATGACGCTCCGACCAGTGGCGCTCGGTGGGAGCGAACTTGTTGCATGGAGGCTCGATCAGGCAATTCACGCATCAACATGGGACAGTGGCGAAGGAGCCTATCGGGTTGGTGGGCGTTGGAACAGCAAAGGTATCCGCGCGGTTTATTGCTCGCTTGATCCTGCGACAGCGATCTTTGAAGTCGCGGTCCACAAGGGATTTCGGGCACTCGATACGATCGCGCATACAATGACGGCGCTCACCATTACCGACCCTGTCGAGGTCCATGTGGTGGAACGGGCAAGTGTTCCCAATCCCAATTGGTTACGCCCCGGCATTCCCGGTGCCGGGCAGCAAGCGTTCGGCGACGATTTGCTTCGGCGACATTGCTTTGTTGCACTTCCAAGCGCAGTCTCCCCGCATAGCTGGAACCTGATTTTTGCCGCGGATGTTTCAGAACAAGGCTATTCTCTGAGATTTCAGGAACCCTTTGCTCTCGACACAAGGCTGCACCCGCCTGCAAGTTGAGCCGCGTTTCTCCTTCCATTTCCACGCTGCGCCGATATGCGGAAGCGACCGGATCAAGGTTGGAAATTAATCTCCTGCAACATTGATGCGCCGCGGACTAGGCGGCGCATCGTTCGCGGTCGCGTTATATTGCCAGAAGGAGAAATGGGACTCACGCGCCATCCCTCGTTATCTGCCAGACCGAGATGCCGAACTGACGTGCTTTGTCGGCAAGATTGCCTGTGATGCCTGAGCCCGGAAAGACGATGACCCCTGCCGGCATCACCGACACCATATCATCGTTGCGGCGGAAAGGTGCAGCTTTCGCATGCCGGTTCCAATTGGGCTTGAAGGCGATCTGCGTCACCTTGCGGGCATCAGCCCAGCAGGCCGCGATGCGTTCGGCACCTTTCGGTGATCCGCCATGAAGCAGCACCATGTCAGGATATTTCTCATGGGTCTTGTCGAGTGCAGCCCATATCCGCTCATGATCGTTATAGTCCGTGCCGCCACCGAAGACGATCTTCGTGCCAGCGGGGATCAGTACTTCTGTCTCAGTACGGCGTCGGGCGGACAGGAAATCACGGCTGTCGATCATCGCTGCGGTCATATTGGCATGGCTGACCTTTGAGCCGGTCCGTGGTCGCCATGCCGATCCAATCTGCGCCTCAAAAAGGTCGGCCGCATAGTCCCGCATGAATTCAAATGCATTGCGGCGTTCCAGATGTGTGACGCCTTCGGCGACGAGGCGCTCCAGCTCGACGCTTTTTACCTCGGAGCCATCCTGCTCACTTTGGCTGTTGCGTTGTGCGTCTTCATTGCGCTGAAGCTCACGCTGGATCCGTTCGCCTGCACGGTGGAAGAGATTGACCGTCGACCAGAGCAGGTCTTCGAGATCAGGTTCCAGTCGTGTGTCACCGAGCATCTCTGCGAAGGCGTCGAACATCGTGGTCAGCCCTGACTGGATCACTGGCTCTTCGGGCAAAGGTCGGGGATCGGGCTCGTCCTGATGAGGACGGTGGCCGTATATCTGCATCTCATAGATGACGCGGTCGGTTGGCGAAGATGCATGGTGGGGTTCAAAGGCGTGGTCGGGGGACAAGGACAGGTTCATGATGGTCTCCGTTTGGTTGGGCGCCGCGCCTCTCGCGGCCTGACGGCGATCCCTGTCCATGCGGCGGGTGGCCGGAACCGCAGCGTATAGCGCTGCGGCCCAGCAAAGCGCCGGGCGGCGGAAGGAGGGTTTCTTGTTTCGCGAGGAATGACGGGCCGCAAAGCGGCCCGGCAGGGGAAGAAACCTGACTGACCCGCTGAAGGCCAGCGCGCCGCATGGTAAGGGTCGCCTCCCGGCAGGCCACGCAGGCGTGGCACCCATCTGGAAAGGCTAGGAACAGCAAGAACCGTCCTTAGCCGCCGCGGCTGCGCTCCACCTGTCTCATCGCCCATGCGGCATCATTCAGGCAGAAAAGCGTGGACGTCCTCAGGGGCGAGCTGAGCCTTCAAATGTGCTGCGAGACGGTTCTCTCCAAGCTGTCGCAGATCTTCGTTGAAATCGCCAAGCTCGGGGGCCAGCACAAGCGGCAGGATACTGAGTGACTGTGCACGTCGGCTCAATCCTTCGATACCATGTCGCCCGGCAGCGTCGGCATCAGCAGCAATATAAAGCCGCATGCATCCCGCCGGTGGCCGGAATGCAGCGAGATGATTGGCAGTGAGCGCTGCGACCATCGGCATATCCGGCATCACATCGGACAGCGACAGCATGCTTTCCAGGCCCTCGCCTGCGGCCATGACCGTAACGGGGCCCTGGGCGGGATAATTGAAGCGGACAGCGTTCCCCAAAAGCCCGCCAAGGGCACGGCGCGGTGTGTCGACATCCGCCTTTCCAACATCCGCCGAGCCAGATCCCGACATAGAGAGATAAGTACGATGCACGCCGGTAACCGTACCCGCCGGATCGGTCACGGCTGCAATCAATGCCGGATAGCTGCACATCTTGCCCGTCTCGAAATCCCGATAGTAACAGGCCGGGTGAAACCGCAAAGCCGGATGCAACGATGCCCGCATGATGCCGCGCTGACACAAATAGCGTTCCGCCGGCGTGCCTGAAAGCGGCTCTGTCATGCGAAATAGTCGACGGGCGCGCTCGGCTGCCGGTCTGACGACCGGCGGATCGGCTGGGGCATCGTCGGGGTGGGATAATGCCGGTCCGGTGCGGTGACATTCGAGGTTTGGATGATTGAGAAAGCGCCTGGCCTCGTCAGCCACATCACGAAAATCCACCAGACCGCAGGTTTCTCGCACGAGATCGAGCATATCGCCATATTGAGCCGTTGCCGCATCTGCCCAACGCCCTTTACGCGGACCAGCCAAATGCACATAAAGCGATCGACCCTTGTTGTTGGCGACATCGCCTGCGATCCAGTACTGACCTATTTTTTGACCGGCGGACAGGTAATGACGGCAGACCGCCTCGGCATCACGCGCGAGACAGTTGGCAAGTTCTTGAGCCGAAAGCATGGCCATTACGCCCGCGCTGTCATATCGATAATGGCGTGACGTTCGACAAGGCGTGATAGGACTTCCAGACCTTCATCCGACGTCGGGATGAAGAAGCGCAGCTTCCATGCGATCATCTCGGAAAACAGGCCCATTGCCCGCAGGCGATCCCTCATTCCGTCGGAGAAACCGCTAAGCTCAATGCGGTAATCATTCATGACCCGCACACGCCGTAGTGCCATATTGTCCGCGAGAGCGATAATCGAATTTCCGGTTACAAGCGAATGCCACGCATGATCGGTATTTACAACCTCCGTCTGATCCAGCCCGAAACTCCTGCACAGGAGGGAAAGCGCTTCAGGAGAGATCAATCTGCCGACGATGCGCTCACCTTCATCCGTCTCCAGACGATAAACCCGACAATAGTCCTGCGGGAGCGATTTCCAGATTGGCAACAGCAAACCGGACACCACGTGCATCGTCGAAGCTGAGAATTCAGGCACCTTAATGATCTCCGCCTCCCACGCAGATGAAAAGGCCCGCTCGTTTGTTTCCTCCCAGTTGGTTTCTTCAAGCTGACGTTCCTCGAAGCGGATTTCATCCATGGGCCGGACAAGCGCTATGCGCGGTTGGACCGATCCGTCTTCGAGCATGATGGAACGGGTTGGAATCTTAACTGCGGCGCGACCCGAGCGGAGATTGATCATAAGCCGCGCACGCGGATCGCAGGCCGCCATATTCAGGGCATCTTTGAGCGACATGGGTTGGTTGCGGTCCATGCGCTCGATTGTCAGAAGATGCGACTGCGCACCGGTCACCGGATGTGTATAGATAAGCTTGCGCTCCTTCACCGTCATACGATCAGCGGTCAGGGTCTCCAATCCCTTATCATAGACCCCGGCAGCAATCGCTCCTTCAATCCGGGCTGCTAGCAAGCGCTCGAAAGCGTCGAACAACAAGTTCTGCATATCGATCGTCAATGCCAGCATTCGGTTGAGGAACGTATGGATCTGCGGCAGTTCGTCCTTGAGGCCGTCTTCCTCAGAAGACAAAGAGAGACCCGTGATGGTCTCGAATTTCTCAAGCGAACAGCCTTCAATGCCGCCATTGTGAACAAGTTTGTAAAACTGGCGCAGTGCATCACGGGCATACTGGGATTCTAGATTGTCTTCCGAGCGGAACATGCCCTGCCCGCCCGTCTGACGTTGCCCACGCGTGATGGCCCCCAGTGTGTCGAGACGTCGGGCAATCGTCGAAAGGAAACGTCGTTCAGCCTTGACGTTAGTGGCAATCATACGAAAGCGTGGCGGTTGCGCCTGATTGGTGCGGTGACTGCGTCCAAGTCCCTGAATGGCGACATCCGCCCGCCAGCCAGCTTCGAGCAGATTATGCAAGCGCTGTCGTTGGTTCCGGCAACTGAGATCCGCATGATACGAGCGTCCCGTGCCGCCGGCCTCCGAGAAGATCAAAATTTGCTTCTCGTCGTCCATGAAAGCGCGTGTCTCATCGAGATTGGCACTACCGGACCGGTTTTCGACGGCAAAACGGGCCATGTTCCCGGCGTCATCGCGACGAACGATACGGCGCGAGCGACCGGTGATCTCGGCGACCTTATCCGCCCCGAAATGCTGAACGATCTGGTCGAGTGCGGTGGGGATTGCAGGCAGGCTTCCCAGCCTTTCGAGCAATTCATCCCGGCGTGCAGCCGCTTGCCTGCAGAGAACCGGATTTCCGTCGGCATCATAAACGGGTCGCGACAGGAGATTACCGTCACCATCTGTGTATTCCTCGAAAAGCTGGGTTGGGAACGAATGCCTAAGGTACTCTGCAACGATCTCACGCGGTGTCACGTCAATCTGAATATCGCCCCACTCTTCCGTCGGAATCTCCGCAAGCCGGCGTTCGGTCAGAGACTGGCCGGTGGAAATGATCTGAATGATCGAAGCATGACCGTCTTGCATATCGGCATTGATCGCGCCGATCAGTGCCGGGGTTTTCATGGACGTCAGGAGATGGTTGAAAAATCTCTGTTTTGAGCTTTCGAAAGCCGAGCGTGCCGCAGCCTTGGCATTTTTGTTGCGCGTGCTACCTGACGACGTGATGCCGGTAGCCTCGAGCGCCTGATCAAGATGACGGTGGATGATCTGGTATGCCGCAGCATAAGAGTCATAGATACGAACCTGCTCATTGGTCAGTTCGTGTTCGAGGATGTCATATTCAACGCCTTCGAAGGAGAGCGATCGCGACGCATAAAGGCCCATGGCCTTGAGATCGCGGGCCAGAACCTCCATCGTCGCGACACCGCCATCCTCGACGGCTGCTATAAATTCGGAGCGCGTCGCGAACGGAAAATCAGTGCCGCCCCAAAGACCGAGCCGTTCGGCATAGCCAAGAGATTCCACTTCGGATGCCCCTGTCGCGGAAACATAGACAACGCGGGCGTCGGGGAGCGCACGTTGCAGCCGTAATCCGGCACGACCCTGTTGTGATGCTGCTCTGTCACCACGATCAGATTTACCACCTGCAGCATTCGCCATCGCATGGCCCTCGTCAAATATGATGACACCATCAAAAACATTTGCATTCCCGGTCGGGGCTTCATCGTTGCCCGCCTCCTGACTGAGCCAGTCGACAATCTGCTGAACGCGTGACTGTTTGCCCTCACGCTCATCAGTCCGTAGGGTTGCAAAGGTGCAAAACAGGATTCCCTCGTCAAGCGTGATCGGCTTACCCTGCCGAAACCGTGACAGCGGCGTCACCAGGAGCTTTTCCTGTCCAAGCGCACTCCAGTCGCGTTGTGCATCTTCCAACAGGGATTCCGATTTTGAAACCCACACATGTCGCCTACGGCCCTTGAGCCAATTATCGAGAATGATCCCTGCGGCCTGTCTGCCTTTGCCAGCGCCGGTTCCGTCACCCAGAAACCATCCCCGACGATAACGCACAGCGCCTTGCGTATCGGCGGAAACGGCTTTGAGATTGTCGAATGTGGTATCCACAGTCCAATGACCGGCAAGATGACCCGAATGGGCATCCCCGGCATAAATCACGCTTTCAAGCTGGGCATCAGACAGCCTGCCCTCCAAGACAACGCTCTTTGGAAGATGAGGACGGTAGCTGGGCTTAGGCGGCGCGACCGACGCCATGGCGACAGATTCAACCAGCTTGTCGGGGTGCGGCTTCGCATCGGGGATCTCAATTGCCTGCAGCTGGTAAGGCTCATAAATACCGTCAGCGACATCAACATGCGCTACCAGTGCGGTATCGCGTAATTCATAGGACAATTGTACGGTTTCGTCATTGGGGCGACCGATCGGAGCGGACTGTGGCCGGGATATACGGTCAGTTGGCGAAGAGCGCTGCCCAGAAGTGGTAACCACAGCGGGACGAAGGGTTTCAGATGCCTTGCGCGCTGCCATCTTTGCTGCACATACCCTGAGGATTCCGTTCGAAAGCGCGCCGATAGAGTTCGGCGCGGTCGAAGGTGAACGAGGTGGAATATCCGATATCCAAGAAAGCAGGGTTTCCAGATCAGGCGCAGTTCCATGCGTTGCAACAAGTTTTGCCGGATCGTCGGCCGCGATCTTGTCAATCACTGTCAGCCGCGTTTCCATTGTCGTGCCATGTCGGGCATAGACCGAGCCTCCAATTGCAGCGCTGAACAAGACCGTTCCCTGCTGTTGCAAGCGAATGAAAGCATCTCGCCATTTTTGATTGTCAGGAGAAAGACCGGAACCGGTAATCGCGACCAGGCGGCCGCCGGGAGCAAGACGCGCAAAAGCGGAAGCAAAGTGACGCCAAGCAGCACTGGCCAATCGGCCGTCGACATGAATGCCTGACGAAAACGGCGGGTTCATCAGCACCACGGTTGGACGGACCGAACGGTCGAGATAATCATCGATATGTGCCGCATCATGTTGCGTAACAGAAGAACCGGAAAAAAGCTGCCCCAGCAAAGCACGGCGAACCGGCGCATATTCGTTGACGCTGAGATGCGCACTGGCCAGTTCCGCGAAAATCGCCATCAGACCCGTTCCAGCTGATGGCTCCAAAACGGTATCATCCATCATGATGCCCGCCGCCCGTGCTGCCACATAGGCAAGCGGAACCGGTGTCGAAAATTGTTGTAGTTTCTGGCTTTCTTCAGACCGTCGCGTATGGGTCGGGATCAGGCCTGCGGTCCTCTTCAGCATAGTCAGCGCCGTCCGTGGTGCCTTCTTATCCGAACAGATCATCCCGCCGAATTTGCGCAGGAACAAAACCTGCGCGATTTCAGTAGCTTCATAGGCATCCTTCCATGTCCAGAAGCCCTCCGCATCAGATCCACCAAAGCTATTCGTCAGGACGTCTCGTAGTTGCGTTGATCCGATTTTCTGGCCATGTTCGAGAAACGGCAAAAGCGCATGGCCAGCATGGAGAATTTTATCCGCCCGGCCAGCGTGATCGGCAGATACAGTCTGGTGTGTCACCGTGTTCACGGCGGGTGAAGAGATCGCGTTCATGGGAAATCCTATCGAGAGCCAATAAGAACCGGCCAAGCCGGATGCTCTAAAGACCCGGCAAGCCACCCCTTTCCGGCCCTTCTCTCCCTCTACGGTTTCAACTTGAAAGAACGAACGGGGTGGATTATCTTACGTTTGTCTTACTTGAAGAAGGATTGGGCCAATGGCTGCTCCCGAAAAACTCACAACCACCGTGTCCAGCAAAGGCCAGGTCATCCTGCCGAGCGCCCTTCGCAAGCGTCACGCCTGGGGAGCCGGAACCCGTTTGACTGTCGAGGAAACAGAGGATGGCATTCTTTTGAAGCCTGCGCCCGTATTTGCACAAACCCGGCCTGAAGATGTTTTTGGTGCTTTGCCTCATCAAGGAAAACCGAAAACCATCGCAGAAATGGATGCCAGCATTCTGGCAGAAGCAAAGCGACGTCATGCTGGCGATTGATACCAATATTATTGTTCGCTACCTGACCAATGATCACCCCAAGCAGTCACCACGCGCCCGGGATTTGGTCAATGAGCAGGGCGTGTTCATACCGGTTACCGTCATTCTTGAAGTCGAATGGGTGCTGCGCAGCGCATACGGCTATCAGCCGGTGGATGTTGTCCGCGCCATCAGGTTATTCGCGGGGCTTCCGACCGTGACTGTTGAAGATGAAGCTATCGTGGCTACCGCACTTGATCTGACAGAACGGGGAATGGATTTCGCCGATGCACTGCATCTGGGGAAAGCAGCGCGCTGTGATGCAATGGCAAGTTTTGACCGGCGATTTGTTAAAGCTGCCAAAGGCGCTGGCTATGACAATGTTCAGGAACCTTGAAGGTGACGGGATCATATGCGCATTAAGGATCCTGACGAAGCAATCGAACACCGACGAGAAATGAAGCGAAACCATCAACGAAAATGATTGTCGAGACGCTGGAAAAGCATTGCGTAACCGAGTTAGACAGGATACGTGCCACGGCCTTTCCGCGCGCCTATTTCGAATAAGAAAACCTGGAACGACATCGGTTGTAAATAGAGAAACCTGGCACGATGGCCCGGTGTTGAAAACAACGTGGAACTTGCGGTTAGTGGCCGCAATCAGGCCGCACTTTCGAGCAGTTTTCGTGCTTTGCCTTCCAATCCGAGACGCGTGTCCTGGTGAGCTTGTCCGCGTGCGAACGCGGTAATGCCCTGCACAAAGTCGAATATCGTCTCTGCAGGGCGACCTTCTTCCTGAAACACAGTTTCGATGATTTTGCCGGTATCGGCCTTCGAAAACCCACGCTTGCGCAGAAAATCGGTGCGATCCTCATCATTACGCGCCACAACGCGTTCGCGGGCCGCACGGATGCCCGCGATGAAAGGCGCTGGAGAGGAGTTGGCAAAGCTGCTCAGTGCGGGAGCTGCCTCTTGTGCAAAACGTCGGGCCGCGAATTTTGAATGCCGGATGGTGATTTCTTCAAAATTCTCGCAGCCCCAAAGATTACGGTTGCAACAGACGGCTCGAAGAAAAAAGCTCGCAATTCCAAGAGTTTTCGATCCGACCTCGCTGTTCCAGGCATTAAAGCCACGGAAATACAAATCAGGCTCTCCGTTTGGCAGACGACCCGCTTCAATTGGATTGGTATCGTCACAAAGAAACACGAAAACATCACGGTCGCTGGCATAAAGAGTTGTCGTATCCTTGGTGACATCGACAAAAGGATTATGAGTCATGGTCGACCAGTCCAGCACGCCGGGGATTTTCCAGCGTGTTTCTCCGGTGCCATCGCCTGCAATATTCATGATGGCCGCAATCAGATCCTTATCCCAGATCCGACCGTATTGCGGTCCAGTCACTGCCCGCAATTGGACGTGGCCATCATCCATCTCAAGCGTTTTGACCATTTCTGTACTATGGTTGAGAAGGCCGTGCTGAAGATTGATTGCTGCCAGGGGTGCCGGCAGTTGTCGCATATAGCTTGCGGGCGCACCGACCAGATTGCAAAGCTGGCCGTAGCTCCAATGTGTCGGTGCAATCGGATTTCGGTTGCCTGGTACAATCAGCGACAGGCGCTCGGCATTGTCGCGAGCCGCATCAACACGGATATCAGAGCTTTCAACGGTTCGCACACGCGCATGCTCAGTACGTGCACTGATCGCGCGATGAAGATCGGAAAGCGAGAGATAACACTCGTCATCGGGGCGTGAAAACCATTCAGACGAAACACGCCCGATCCGTTCCCCTCTGGAAATATCGACTTTAAAACCGGAGGAGACCGGCGATGGGCTGGAAGTCATGCTGTTCATAATCGTCTCCTGAAACAGACAAGCCCGGCTGTCATGTGGGACAACCGCGCTGATGAGGTGAATGGGGTGGGCATTGCGAATACCGATTAAAACCGGCGCAGGTCGGTGCTTCAGTCTATTGCCTGAAAAATCTCTGCGGCTTCCGGATGGTAAGCGGCATAGGCATAGAGACGGCTATAGCCATCGCAGAGCTGATCGGATTGATAGCGAAACGACAGATGGGAGAAGGCAAACAATGTTGCGATGATACCGGCAGCATCGGCCGATACTTCTCCGTGAAACCCGGTCACATCGCCAGTGATCCGGAAACGGTTTGCGGTTTTCGGGGCCATATAGAGCGGCTGACCCTCGTGCTCGTAAAAATTCCAGAACCCACCATTATAATCGAGGGGGCTGAGCCGCTGCATGAGATTATAGACGGTGCTTTCTGCGATAAGCAGGAATGAATGTCCAAACAGGCTGGGCAAAAATTGCGAACGACGCGCATCGGAAACGATGGAAGCATCCGGGCGCGCAAGCTCATATACGGGCATTGGTTTTTCTCCAGAGAGGACACAGGTTCAAGCCGGGCCACATCCTCTCACAATCGCCCGGTTCCCCTTTCCCCGGCCCAACTCCTCCTCTGCACCGACTTGGAAGGTGCGTTTCAAGTTGGTCGCTACCGGAATAGAACAAGGTCCGGCGATGGCCGGGCCTTGGTTGAGATCAGGATAGTTACTGGCAGACCGCTATTCTGCTGCTTCCAGCTCTTCTTCGCTGAACTGCGTGTCCACCTCGTCCGTCAAAAATGCGGGCAGTTCGAGATCCGCGTTGGTTGACGCATTATCATCGACAACGTGGCTTGCTGTTTTGTCGTCACCGGGTTCTATCGGCAGTTCATCCAATGGAAACCGCAGAACTTCCGGAAGCCAGCCACTGCTTTCAAGCAATCGAGCAGCTTCACGGGCCATATCCGCTTTCTTCAGATGGTCAATCAGTTGCGCGGATTGTTCGCCCTTCGCGTCACGAACCGTCTGGAGGATATGAGCTTTTGTCACTCTGCCAAGATAGTTTTCGACCGTCGGAGCCCAGCCAGCATCGACCATGCCGAAGCCCAGAGAATTGGCCAGCACAATGGCATGTGCGTTCTCTCGTGCCCGGCGGTTCCAAGACTGAATGCTGGCATTCAGTGACAGCGAGACACAATGGGCAAACAGCGCCATACGGCTCGCATCATCAAGCGCAAACAGATAGTTCCAGAGTTCTTCGGCATTATCCGGCAGATCCTGTCCCCAGGCTTCCTGCCGCTGTTCGATCTCCTTGACCCAGACTGTCTCAGCGATACCGGATGTCTGGCCAAACGTCGTGTTCTGCATGGCGATCTCAAGACAGGTATCCGCATCGGAACGGTAAAATGCCCTGAGAACGAAGGCATGCAAGGCAGCGATAAAGGCCACAAGAGGGTTGTTGGCCAGCGCATTGCGAAGGGCAACCGTGCGTTCCGCGGTCAGGTCTTCGACAAGCCGCTCGGAAAGCGGGCGGATCTGCTCATCGTCTTCATCCACCTCATCGCCGCCAGCAGGCTGCCCGTTGACCGTAATACCGCGATGGGTCAATGACCTTGCGTTGTCGTCATCACCATCTCCGGTACTGGCGGCATCATCCGTTCTGACACTGTCATTCTCTGCGACAATTTCATCTTCCGGGCGAACAAATCCACGTTCAATTTTTAATTCGCCATTCACATCAAGGGATATGAAGGCCCCGCCATATGCGACTTCTGCCGGGTCGAACAGGTAAGGCCGGTCATTGAGTGTATCAAGTTCAAGGCCAAGCTCTTCCAAACGGGTTTCGATTGCTTGAGAATATTCTTCCGCTTGCGCGTATTCCGCATCAAGCCGATCATATTCGGCTTTTACCTGATCAAAACGGGCGAGCTCGTCTTCCGTCATTTCGGGCTTGTGCCCATAAAAACGCCGCAGGCCGGACGTGTGGCCATATGGAAAGTCGATACCGGCATCCACCCATTTCCAGCCTTCCGCCGTCTTTAACGCTTCAGCGTCAATTTTCAGCTTTTCGATTACGAGCTGCTCCAACAATGCTGGATCCTGAAGCCAACCACCTTCATCCTGCTGAAAGAGATCACGCATCGTGACACCGCCAGCAGCCTCATAGGCGTCAACCCCGACATAAAGCGTTCTGCGGTCCGTCGCTCGGACCGCAGTTTCCGTCAGCAATCGCCGAATATAATACGGCTCCTGATTATGAGATCGCGAGACCGTGTCCCAGACCTGCTCCTGACGGGCATGATCATTGGTGATCGAAAACGCCATGATCTGGCCAAGCTTCATTTCGTCATTGGCATAAAGCTCGAGAAGCCGCGACGAAATTGACGCTAGCCGCAGGCGCTGCTTCACCGTTGCGACTGACATATGAAAGCGGACGGCGATTTCCTCTTCATCCAGTCCCTGTTCACGCAGATCCAGAATTGCTCGAAACTCATCCAGCGGGTGAAGCTCAACCCGGTTGAGGTTTTCGGCAAGCGAGTCTTCTGCCTCGAGAGTTTCACCAGTGCTGACAATGCAGGGAATGCCAGCCGTTTTCGACAGCTTCTTCTGACTGACCAGCAATTCCAGAGCGCGGTAGCGTCGGCCGCCAGCTGGAATGCGATATGTGCCGCTCTCCTTGCCATCAGCATCCAGTTCCGCACGCACATTGAGGCTGGTCAAGAGCCCGCGGTGTGCAATGTCATCCGCCAGTTCTTCGATCGATACGCCCGCCTTGGTCTTGCGGACATTCTGCTGGCTGAGAACCAGTTTGTTAAAGGGGATTTCCCGTCCCGTGTTGAGCGATATTTTCTGTTTGGCCTGTGCCATGTCATTTCTCCGTAGCGGCCTGGCCGGAGCCTCTCTCCGACCATCACAAACCGCCACGAAATTTTTCTCCCCCCTCTCCCTCCATACCTTTCCGCCCCACCATTCCGGCCAGCTCAAAGATACTTCCGAGCAGCTTTTGAGCTCCATTGCGGTCTCTCATGGTTATGAGTGACTTATCTTGAGGCGGACGCTAGGATGACTGGAGTTGTCGCAGATTTAGAGGATCGACGCGGCAAGAGAGGCAGGAAATTGACTGCAAACTGAAACTTTACATGGGCCTCAAGGCCCCTGACGGAACGAGAAATAATGCGGAAGTTGGCGGTTATCCTCAGTGCTATTGTCTTGACGTCTTCCAGCCCCGCTAAGGCTGATCGACTAGTTTGTTCTCAATCAGAACATCTTCGTTACATGCAAATGGTCAGCAAGGTCGGCGAGATGGGGATCGACCGTGACCCTGTGGGGGAAGATCGTGCGGCTTTCGACAGGTTGATAACCGCATATGAAACCCTCAACCCGAAGGGACCGAAGACCTCGCTTTTCGTCGCGTATGTTCCCACCGGTCAGATTTATAGCAAGACATGTGCACAAGAGCGCTGCACGATGGAAGAAATGGCAGCACCAGAGCAAGCCTGTCTGATCGATCATATGAACCAATGTAGCTATGTTGCACTTCGATTTCGGGGCGAAGCGTTCTGCCTACTCCGTTCACCGCAAAATTAGATGCTTGATCGCGGTATTTGATGGATTTTGCGAACCGGAGACCGCTTCTATACTATTGCTAACGGCAAGCTGGTTGACCGTTTTCCACCCTATCACCGACATCGACGGAATTGTGAGCAAACTGATGGGTTTCATCAGTTTGCGAAATGCATTCCGTTAACCGAGATAAAGGTGCATTCCGGCTAATCCATCGCTTGCCTAAATGAGTGTTAGAAACTATCGGACGCGAAATTCTCAGGCCTTTTTGTTGGGACAACAGCCATTACGCTTGGGGTCTCGGTTCACGCAGATCCAACCCCTTCCTATAAGAATGGTTGCTTTTACTTACTATTTTTTTAATAGTAAAATGCCGGTCATGCAGATCGATTGGGCTGAAGGAGAGGAGAAACGCTGTGCGAAGGTTCACAATCGGCAATCACGTATTCGCAGACTCTTCCCCCGAATTGCTCGCTTTTCTCCCCAACGCCTATGAGAGTCGGCTACGTCCAATGTGCATGTGCAAGGCGAGCCCGATACCAATGTATATTGCTCGGGTCGATGATCAGTATCTCATCAAGCGCATGCCGCTGACCGGCCGCGAACATGATCCAGCCTGTCCGTCTCATCAACCGCCCTATGAGCTTTCCGGGCTTGGGCCCCTGATTGGAAACGCGATCCAGATCGACGCCAGCGGGAAGACAAATCTGAAGTTAGACTTTTCCCTGACTAAGCGTGGACCACGGACAGCACCTGTTGTGCCAACAGAACCGGCTGAGACCGGCATTCGCAGCAAGCCTGATAAATTGACGCTCCGCGCCATGCTTCACTATCTCTGGGAAGCAGGCGAATTGACGGAATGGCGCTCAGCCTGGACAGGCCGACGTGGATGGGGACGCGTACGCTCCAGTCTGATCAATGCTGCATCGCAAATGACCACGCGAAGTGGCCCTCTCGGCGATATGCTCTATGTACCGGAAGTGTTCCAGGCGCAGGACAAGGATGGAATTACTGCCCGACGCACAGAATCTCTAAAAAATGCACAGGCGACAGATTCCGGCCCCCGAAAACTGATGATGATCGTCGCGGAAGTGAAAGAGTTTTCACCGGCACGGGAAGGACAAAAAATCGCCATTCGTCACACGCCCTTCCCATTAATGGTTGATGAGAATGCTTGGCGGCGGCTGACCAGCCGTTATGAAACCGAACTGGATGTGTGGCGGTCAAACGACGCGTTTCATCTGATCGTCATCGCAACTTTCGGCATTTCCAGTGCCGGAATTGCGGCCATTGAAGAAATCGCCATGATGGTTGTCAATGAGCATTGGCTGCCCTTCGAGGACATGAACGAACTGCAATTATTGGAAAAGCTGGCACGACTGAAGCGCAAAAGCGTCAAGGGTTTGCGCTTTAACCTGCCGCGCAATGCGCCGATTGTGTCAGTGACATTGCCAGAGCAGAAACCCGCTCCTGTGGCGATGTTCATCGTGCGGGCAGGTGCCGGAGACGAATATGAAGACGCGCTTAACGACATGATCAAGGCTAGGCCAGAGATTACCCCATGGGTCTGGTATGTGGGAAAAGGCGATATTCCAGAATTTCCCCGATAGGGAGGCATCAGCTCTCTCCCAGCAGCCATATTGATAATAGTTGATAAAGGCGCTATTTAAACATCTGTCTTTGATCACAGGAGTGCCTGGTCATGATTAGTGCCGAATTGGGAAAAGCGCTCGAGAACTATATCCAAAAGCTGGTGGATACGGGCCGTTATGGCTCGAAAAGCGAAGTCCTGCGCGAAGGAGTTAGGCTCATCCAGGATCGTGAAACACGCCTTGTCGCTCTCGATGCTTCGATCATGCGTGGAATAGCCGATGCTGATGCTGGCCGGACCCATGCTGCCGATGATGTTTTCGGCGAGCTGCGGAACCGTTATAAATCCATGCTGTCGGACAAGGCAGAATGAACATCAGGTTTACGGCGGAAGCCAAGGTCGATCTACAGCATATCGGTGATTACATAGCCAAAGATAATCCCGCTCGGGCTTTGTCATTTGTGGAAGAACTGGAGCAGAAATGCCAGGCCATTGCAGCCTCCCCCAAGGCTTTTCCATTGGTTCCACGATATGAACAATACGCTATTCGCCGCAGTGTTCATGAAAACTACCTGATTTTCTACCGGATAGAAGGCGAGCAACTCATCATCCTGCATATCCTCCATGGGGCAATGGATTACGCAGCAATCCTGTTTGAGAGTTGAGTTTTACAGGTTGCCCGCAGCATTTTGCATTATTGTAGCGACGCGCGATCAATGGCTGGGGTTTCAGATGCGGATTTCCAAATTCAACAGTCGTGATTTCAACCGGCATGTCGCAGCAGCTAAAAAGGCGGCAAACGGTGAAGATATTGTTTATATCCTCGACAGGGGAAAACCTGCTCATGTCCTCATGAGTATCGAAAAATTCAGGGAATTGTCCGGGGAAAAGCAGAACATTCTGCAGATGCTTGCAATGCCAGCGGCGGCGGGCACTGATCTTGAGATTGACCGTATTCCCGACTTACCACGCTCTGTGAACCTGCCCTGATACCAGGGTTCAAGCCGACCTGTCCTCGGTCCCAGGACGTCGGACACGCAAAATTAGCGGCTTTCAATGTGTCCACCGCAGCCCCAAGAACCTCATCCGAGCAAAACTCAAACGCCCCCGGGAACCGCATCCCGATAATAGATTTCGGTTGCCCGGAACGCACCATCGATCCGCTTGCATTGAACGATAATGTCAATGGCAACCCGTAACGAGGAAAGCACGTCTGAACGTTCAAGATCACGTCCTGCTTCCGATTCCTTCACCAGTGTTGCCAGTTGCTCGAATGCCAGTTGCGCCGATCCGGCATGAACGGTGGTTATTGAACCCGGATGCCCGGAATTGACGTTTCGAATGTAGTAAAAGGCGGTTCCGTCGCGAAGCTCCTGCAAAAGAATGCGGTCCGGTCGCATGCGAAGGCACGATTCCAGAAGTTCGCGTGGTCCCGCCCCGGAAAGACCCTGCCCGCCCTTGGAATAATAAAGACGCACATGATTAGGCTGCGGAATGACTAGTTCCGGCGTGTCCTCAATCGAAATCACCCGTTCATTTTGGGGAATGTGCTTGATAAGGGCTTTGGAGAGCGTGGTTTTGGCAGACCCCGTTGCTCCTGAGATGACGATGTTCTTCCGTGCAATGACGGCCTCTCGCAGGAACTGCATGTAGGCGCCGTCATGATAGAGCTCAGCCAGCTTCACATCCTGCCTGGATGAGGCAGCGCCTGTGTGCCTCGCTTCGCAAAAGAACCCCTTTTCCTCAAGGTCTGTTAGCGCCAGATCCACCGATGATGGTTTGCGGATGGTGATACTGACGGTGCCGTTGGTCGTGGCCGGAGGAATGACGATCTGAATGCGCTCGTCGCCTGGAAGTGTTGCCGAAAGAATGGGGCGTTTTTCATCAATGGACTGATTGGAAAAAGTTGCAACGGCGCGTGCAAGGCGGATCAGCTTTTCAAACGTCAGATCCGGCGCGTCATGGACCTGCCACCCATTTGGTCCTTCCGTCAGCACTTGACCAGGCCGGTTGATAATCACCTCATAGAGCGATTTATCTGCAAGGAAGAGCGCAAGTGGCGATAACAGTTCGCGAACGACGACAGCATCGGTTCCATCCGTCATCAAGCAATCCTATTTCGTCACGATCTTCGAATCCGGGATAAAGTCACCGAGCACTGCCCTGTCGAATATCCGGTTCCTCGGTTCGGTGATGCGCAGACGGTAAACGCCAGAGAAATTGAGATCACGGGCCACAAAGATCGAGACGAGTTCTCCTTGATGTTTGTTCAAGGTCGGGGGAATGTTGATCGACTGCTCAACGGCAATTGCTGCTGCCTGCTGGCCAGCACTCGCGGTATTTTGCGCATCAACACCACTGTCCTGCAAACGGCTGTTGGCATAGCTGGTTGCATCCCCGACGATGGATAACAGCAGCGCACTTCCGAACCGCTCCCACCAATGCGTATCGACATGACCGTCAACGCCAGCACGACCGAGCGCATCCGTTGCCGGAGAGGCGAGCGTGACAATCACGCCTTTGGGTGTTTTTGCCCTGTTCCACAGCACAAACAGCCTCTTTTGGCCGCGCTGAAGACCGCCACGATATTCTCCAACAACCTGCGTCCCCTTTTCCATCAGAACAACTCGGCCATTGTCGGAAAGAACATCACGATTGATCACACAGCTCGTAAAGCCCGGCTGATCAGAGGCGAGCGCCGTTTCCAGCACGCAAGGAATCGAGGTACCCATCGCGACAATGAAATCACGATTACCAAGCGTTCCGGCACGCGAGCCTTCAAGCTTCGTCGGTCGGAGGAGACCATCGAAGCGCTGCTGATCATTATTGATCTGGCTCTCTCCTGGCATGTTGCTGGCAAGAGGCACAAAATTGTTATTCATCGATGCAGATTGATCACCGGTAGCCTGACGTGACGGCGCATTATTTTGTCCCCTGCTATAGGCAATGACTGGTGCGCGTCGCGCGGAATCAAGCAAATCGTCCTTTTCTGGAGCAAGAGGTTCAGGCGCAGGTGTCGGGAGCGCCACCTTTGCCGCTGGAGCGGGCGCAACCGGCTCCGCCTTCTCCTTAACCGGCTCAAAATCATTGGTCTGGCGAATGACAACACGCTCAGGCGGGTTCCGGTCGTCCTTGTCCTTCTTGCCCCAGGTGGACCAGATGGCAAACCCCACGAATGCCACAACGGCGAGCGCTACCGCACCGCGTTTGAGAACCGGATTATTATCAATGCGCCGACCGACCGTCGTCTCGGCGCGCTCACCGAGGATATTAGTTTCTTCTTCTTGTGCCATGAACACGTTCCTCCCCTATTGCGCCGCTGGATCAGTTTTCAAGAGGCGTTCGACCGAGGGCGACGTCGTGCTGGTGTCGGGATTGATGCCAGCGCGGTTATAAGCTTCGTTGAAAATGCAAAGGACATCCTTGCCGCGGCGCAAAATAAACTTGCGGCTGACCGCGTGGACCATGACCAGATTGCCATCGACAGATTTCGGCACCAGGCTTTCCGAACCATCGGAATTTTCCATATAGATCGCCGGCATTTCCTGATTGCCGACAAAGACAAAAGTCGTGACCTTGCCATTGTCGTAGACACTTTGCGGTTCAAGCGCCTGAGCACCTTGCGCTGAATAGTGCCAGTTGCGCGGACCATAAGCCTCATGAAGCGCCAGAACATCGTCGGCGGCCTTCGCCTGCGCTTCGCGGGCGCGAGATTGAGCCTGTAGGCGTCGGGCCTCTGCTTCATCGCCGGGATATCGGAATTTCACATAGAAGTAAGTGTTTTGCCCGGCTTCGACAGGTCCTTGCCGCACGGTCAGTTCCATCTGATAGCTGCGGATCGAACCATCACGCCTTGTCGTCACAAGGGAAATATTCGTAACGGGCTGTTTTTCGCGCGGCTTTAAGAACAGGATATTGCCAGCAGGAGCAACTTCCCAGGCAACGCTGTTGCCAAGGGCGACATGTGCGATCTCCTCGTCGGCTGCAAATTCCACCTGCACGGATGAGCGCAGCGAGCCGACAATCTTCGTGATGTTATAGGGCTGGTAATTGACGAAGCGGACGCGGCTATCTTGTGGACCCCCACGTGGAATGTCGAGCGCATGCGCGCTGGCGGTGGTTCCGGCAATGAGAGCCGTGAAAACGAGGATTTTTCGTATCAATTGATTGCCTCCGGATCGGCGCGATATTCGCTGACCACGAAACCAAGCGGATTGACCAGCCGGTCTGTCGAAGACATCGGTGCGTTGGCATAGGAAAAAGTAAGCGTCGCAACCCAATGGGTCGTGCGCACCTCATCACCGCGGGTCACGGTGCGCATATAGCGGACGGACACGACGTTCTGGTTGATCAGCGATATGGAGGCTATGCTGATCTTCACTGTCGCCGCGCGGCCATAGGTGACCTGTGGAGATTCAGGATTGCTCCCGCGATAATGGCTCGCAAAACGATCCTGCTCGGCCTGCACTGACAAAAGCGCAATCGTCCTGAAATTCTCCTGCGCCTCGCTCCAGACATATCCCTCGCGGGCACGAACATATTTTGCAGCAAAATATTTGGTCACCGCTTCATCATATGTACCAGCCGTCGATGTCAGTGCGGAAACCACATCAACAATACCGGTTGAATTATCGACCCGGACAACGAACGGCTCTACGGTCTTGAGCGGTGTCATTCCGGCAATCGCACAGACAGAAACGGCAGCAACAAGGCTCGCGGCAATTGCGATCGACCAGGCAATACGGTTCGATCGCTCAATTTGAATCAACCGGTCCTGGTCGAAACGGCGTGCTTTTTCAAAATAGCTCTTGAGATTATCTGTCGAGACCATGACTTCACTCCGCGCAAGGACGATAAGAGCCGTCAATATCGAGGTGATCGAAGGCAGCCGCTCCCTTCGGCTGCTCCATATAGGGCGTGGCCTCGATCGGCGATCCTGCGTTCGACCGTTGCGATTTCAGGTCTCGATTGCCTTCCCATTGCCACATCGAACTATTGAGCGGACGGCGGGAATAGCCATTACATTTTGGCAGGGGATAGCTCAGTGAGGCGCAGCCACTCAAAATGAGCGCTATCGCAAGCAACAGGGAAAGCCTGATCATTGGGGAGGACCTTTTCTGATTTATGGGAGCGTTATCGAGCCAGAACTGTGGAACGGCCTTGCGTCATGACCCCGTTTCTCTGGAGCCAACCGTTCGCCCGACGAAACGGGCGGTGCGCATAACAAGACGCCCTGTGCTGCTGGTGCCACGCGCAAGCATGCCTTCATGTGCATCACGCGCCGTACTGTAGCCATAGGCGAGCGACGCTCCTCCGGAAGCGAGTGCCGATGCAATGCCAGGGAGCTGATAAAAGACATAAAGTGCGGCAATCCCGATGGCGCAAAGTGCAATCGGGCGCATGAGGACATCGGAATAACCATCAATTGCCGTGAAGGTTGAATCAATACACGCGATCAGTAGCGACCCCACCGCAACAACAAGAACCTGCAGGATAACGAAATTGGCAAGCTGCCCGATCCAGGCCTCGGTAAAACGCCGAGTCGATTGGAACATGGCAAGTGCGATGAAAATCGGACCAATCGCCAGCACGATCGCAAGTGCAAGACGCGCATATAGTGAAACCACATAGCCGATGCCAGCGACCAGGAAACTCACCGCAATCACCATCATCCCGCCAACGCCGGTGACGATATCCACCGGCCAGGCGGCGCGCGACCAGATATCGGTTGCCGATGCCTGTCCCTTGTCGAGAAGGCTGTCAAAGGTACTGGCGCTTGGTGATGCGCCGGAATTCAGTGCCTGGGCGATTTCATGCGGCAGCACGTTGAAGAAGATGTTCGTGACGTAGGTCTGGTATTCGCCTGCATTCCTGACCAGCATGACGATAATTGCGAGCTTGATTGCCCGGAAGGCAAATTCGACGATCGGATCGCTAACCGAGCCACGCAGCACCAGATAACCATAAAGCACAATATAAAGGGTTACGGCGGCGGTGAGCGGCCCCGTTACCCATTCGGCGATGTTTGACGTACCGTCGGAAACGAACGTCTCCAACGGTTGCTGGAACTGCGCGTCGATGAAGTCGAACACCTGATACATGGCATCAGTTCCCGAGCGCTTCGCGCATGTTGCGCAGGCGCAGCCTGCCATCGGCAGCTTGCGCATTCACACAATTGCTCGTGCTCCTGAGATCGCCTGGATTGTTACGGCATTCGGTGAGAATGCGGCTCAGCAGATCTTTATCCGCTACGAGCTCTTCGACGGTATAGGTTGCACCGATATCGTCCGAACAACCGGCAAGCATGCCAAGAACGGCCATGGTGACAAGCGTCCTCATTTGAGCGCCGCCTTCATGCTGTCCATGCGCTGGCGCCAGTCTTCCGCCTTGCGCTGTTCATCAACTTGCACCTGCGCACGCTGCACCATTTGCAGTCCCTCCATCCGAAGGACATCCGTCTGGAGAAACGCCTGTTCCGCCTGTAGCCGGGCCTGCAGGTCAGCGATACCTTTGGCGTCACCTGCCGATGAGATTTTCTCACGCAACTCGTCAATACCGTCGATACGTTTCGTCGCCGCATCGTAGATCTGCTGACCAAGGCCCATTTGACCAGCATTCTTGTTCTGGATACGCGATAATTCCTTCGCGTAAAAATCGTCCGCACCGGTGCGATAGCTCGAATTGCTTTCGAGGAATTTTGACGCGGACTGTCCAATACTGCCCGACCCATTGCCTTTGAACAGACCTTCAATGGAGGCGAAATCAGAGGGCAGCGCCTTTCTTATCGCCGGATCATTCAGGACATTGGCGACATCGGCCATG
>Ga0153948_1000264_pt1 | contig 28590 bp, 25 predicted proteins | sample TSNJ032MetaG_FD_104696 | JGI IMG/M metagenome (GOLD analysis project Ga0153948, IMG submission 104696) | Attine ant fungus gardens microbial communities from New Jersey, USA - TSNJ032 MetaG | ecosystem: Host-associated > Fungi > Mycelium > Unclassified | place: USA: New Jersey, Wharton State... | reverse complement strand
CCGACAGGCGAAAGCGGATAACTCCACAGACCGGCGTCGCCCAAAGCGATCCCATAAGGAATCCCGACATCCTTGCGCGACAAGCGTTCCAGAAAGACATAGCGATCCGCATAGACCGGGCGCGGCATCAGGCGGTATAGAATGATGAGAAGCGTGAGAACGCCGCCAAGGATGGAGAACTTGAGGATGTAGTCCGCAAGGCCCGGATTGATGCCGAACCACAGTGTCGTAGCGGCAATCATTTTTGCATCGCCGCCGCCCATCGTCCGCAGGCAGAAAAGCAGGAAAGTGATGCCGAGCATCAGCACGCCCGCCAGCGCATGCCAGCCATAATCAGCAAGCGAAAGACCGGAAAACGGTGCGAGAATGAGGAAACCTGCGGCGAGGCCAATTGAAACCCGGTTGCGAATGGTCATCGACAGCAGATCGGTGATCATGGCCGTGACCATCGCCGCCACGAAAATCGCCGTCATCAGCGCCGCTATGACCATCAAAGCCCCCCCATAGAGTTTCGTTGCCGATTATTGACCGTTCGTCGCGTTCTGGACGCTTGTTGCAACGGAGTCGAATTTTTTGCCGACACTACCGGCCATGAGCGCTACACCACTGATAATCGCGATAGAAACCAGCGTGCCGATCAGCGCATATTCAATCGCAGTGGAACCGGCCCGGTTCTTCAAAAAACGCGTCATCAATGTCGGCATTGCACGCTCCTTCGCCTCTCCGAAGACGGCTGCCCCATAATGGCCGTCATCAAATTCGGATGGCTGAAGCATAATCGGCAGGCATTGTAGGCCCCTTAACAATCAGGGTTAATGAAGCGTTGTTTTGTAATTAACATCTCTGACACCCAGAGCGCATCAATCCTTCCGGTGACTTAATGGTTCTTTCACCAATCCTCTTCATTATTTGCTAGGCATATTACGGGGGTCGTAGAGTGGTGCGTCGGTTTTTCTCTTCGGAAAAGTTGCGGAAGGCATTTGTCCTGGCAGCGATAGTGCTGTCTTCAGCCGGAATGCAGACCGCGCATGCGGAAGAATATATCAAGCTGGAAACAAGTCGGGCGCGTATCCTTCGTCTGGCCCGCCCCGCCGACACGGTGGTGATCGGCAATCCAGCCATCGCGGATGCGGTTGTTCAGGATTCCCAGACCATCGTATTGACCGGCAAGGATTTTGGCGTGACCAACATCGTTGTCATGGACAAGCAGGGCGAGCCGATCATCGACCGGGAACTCGTCGTCTCCAGCAATGGCCGGGGTACAACGCGCGTCTACCGTCGGGCCGAGGTTCAGACACTGTCCTGCACGCCTTATTGCGAAAAGGCTTCGACCAAGATCGGCGACGATAAATAAGAGCTGTCGCTAAAATCCCGTATTTGCCGTTAATACTCTTTCAGGTTGTCCTGATGTATTCATGCGCCATGTTTTAAACCGGCAGGTTTTGGGTGGGGCATGACATTCAAGGATTCCCGTCAGGATAGACGCGGAGAAGAACGAACGTGGCTATGTGCTGCCTTGCGACGCTTGCGGTTGTTTGGTCGGGCGCGTGAAGGCGCAACCGCAATCGAGTTCACGCTTCTCTTCATCCCGTTCCTCATCATCGTCTTTTCGACCATCGAAACAGGCATGAATTTCACGGCCCGACAGGTGTTGTGGAACGCGACGCAAAACGTCGCGCGCCAGATCCAGACCGGACAGGTCAGGGGAAGCGATCTTACGCAGACCAAGATCCAGACCATGTTGTGCGATCAGATCCAGTTCATGGTGAAGACCGGCTGCGAAGGCCTGACATTCAATCTTGGCACCTATTCCGGCTTTTCCACGGTACCGACCACTGGCATTCTGTCCGCCGATGGCGATCTTACGCGCACCGGCATCAGCGGCACCAACGGCACCTCGACCATCAACCAGCTCAATGTGCTCTATCGCTGGCCGGTTCTGACCAACATTCTCTATCTGACCGACAGTGCTGATGCGAAACGCGGCACCATGCCGTTGTTTTCCACGCTGACATGGCAGAACGAGCCGTTTCCCAATTGACGACGAATAACGGGTTGCGGCCCGGACTGGACCCATATCGCCATGCGAACAGCATCATTCCGGTTGTTGAGACAATTTCTGCGTGACAGGCGCGGGGTCAGTGCGGTTGAGTTCGCGCTGATCGCTCCTGTCTTGCTCCTGATTTATCTGGGGTCCACCGATCTTGCGGATGGTCTCGACGTCAACAAGAAGGTTTCGCGATCCGCAAGCAGCCTTGCCGATCTGGTCACGCGCCAGATATCGGTTTCGGCTGCCGATATCGACGATATGTTTGCCATCGGCAACACATCGCTGCTGCCTTATCGCCGGACGAACCCAAAGATCAGAATAACGGCGCTGAAAGTCACCAAGGCACAGTCTTCGAGCACCTATACCGTGACGGTGGACTGGTCGCGCGCGAATGTCGCCAACTTCGCCGCTGTGGCCGGGAGCAAGGGGGATCTTCCTGCGGCGCTTATCGCGACCGACGCCTATTTTATCAAGGTTGATGTGCAGCTTGATTATAAGCCGCTGAACTCGTGGATATCGACCAGCATTCCCATGAGCGAGACCTATTACCTCTCCCCACGCTATACCAACAGTATCCCCTGCAACGGGTGCTGACACCCTCTTTCACGTCTCCCCCTTGGCAATAAGGGCAAAACCCAACATATAAGGGTAAAGGCCAGACCGGCCCCTTCAGGATTTGCTTTCAATGCCAGAATTGCCAGAGGTAGAAACCGTTCGTCGCGGCTTGCAACCCTTCATGGAAGGGGCAACCATCGAACGTGTCCATCAGAACAGACCCGATCTGCGGTTTCCCTTTCCGGAGCATTTTGTCGAGCGTCTGACAGGGCATCGGATCGAGGCGCTCGGTCGCCGCGCGAAATATCTGACGCTTCATCTCGATGACGGTCTTTCCATCATCAGCCACCTCGGCATGTCCGGTTCGTTTCGCATCGAGGCCGATGATGGCGCAGACACGCCCGGTCAGTTCCATCACGAGCGATCGAAGAACAGCGCTCATGACCATGTGGTGTTTCATCTGTCACGCCACGGCGGTTCGGGCGCGCGCATCATCTATAATGATCCTCGCCGTTTCGGCTTCATGCTGTTTGCTGAAAAAGGCGCGCTTGATACGCATCCGTTTTTGATCAACCTCGGTATCGAGCCGACTGGCAATCTCCTGTCGGGGGCGATACTGGCGGAGTTGTTTGAGGGGCGGCGCACGCCGCTCAAGGCAGCGCTTCTCGATCAACGGCTGATCGCCGGTCTCGGCAATATCTATGTCTGCGAGGCCCTGTGGCGCTCAGGTCTGTCGCCCATGCGCGCAGCCGGGGCCGTGGCCGGCGATGCGGCACTGATGGAGCGGCTGGCCAGCGATATCCGCACGGTGATTGCCGAGGCCATTGCGGCGGGCGGATCGAGCCTGCGCGATTACATTCAGGCTGACGGAGCGCTTGGCTATTTCCAGCACTCCTTCTCGGTCTATGGGCGAGAAGGGGAGCCGTGCCGCAACCCGGCCTGCAATGGCGTGGTGGAGCGTGCAGTACAGGCAGGACGCTCGACTTTTTTCTGTGCCTCCTGCCAGACATAGGACCTTGCCAAACGGGGATGGCCGGTCCACCTTGCCGCCCGGAAATTGAAGCTGTCATGGTCTCGGCCTTATATGGGCCTGAACCCGATGGCGATGCCTGATGAAGGAGGAACAGAATTCCATGGCTTATGAAACGATCATCGTCGAGACGCGCGGCAATGTCGGACTTATCCGTCTCAATCGCCCGCAGGCGCTCAATGCGCTCAATAGCGGTGTGCTCAATGATCTGACGGATGCGCTCGCGATCTTCGATGCTGATGACAAGATTGGCGCCGTGGTGCTGACAGGTTCGGAAAAGGCTTTTGCTGCGGGCGCCGACATCAAGGAAATGCAGTCGATCGATTTCGTCGACGCCTATCTGCAGGATATGTTCGCCGACTGGCAGAAGGTGGATCGCACGCGCAAGCCGATCATTGCTGCTGTGTCGGGCTATGCGCTGGGCGGCGGATGTGAGTTGGCCATGATGTGCGACTTCATCATTGCGGGCAGCAACGCCAAGTTTGGCCAGCCGGAAATTACGCTCGGCGTCATTCCAGGCATGGGCGGCTCGCAGCGCCTGACCCGTTTCGTCGGCAAGTCGAAGGCCATGGATATGTGCCTGACCGGACGCATGATGGATGCAGCGGAAGCCGAGCGCTCTGGTCTCGTTTCGCGTGTCGTGGAGCCGGAAGTTCTGCTGGAAGAAGCCCTGAAGGCTGCTGAACGCATCGCGTCCTTCTCGCGTCCTTCGGTTTTGATGGCCAAGGAAGCGGTAAACCGCACCTACGAAATGACCTTGAGCGAAGGGCTGCGCTATGAGCGTCGTCTGTTCCATTCGCTTTTTGCAACCGAAGACCAGAAGGAAGGCATGGCGGCATTCGTTGACAAGCGCACGCCATCCTTCAAGAATCGATGAGACGGACAGCGTTTCGGGCGGCGGTTGCCGCTGCCCGATGCGGTATGAGGGCTGGATGAAGGCTGGTTTGGAGGGCTGAAAGGCCCGCGCGCAGGCGCAAAACCGGCTTTTTGATTGATAGTCGCGGCAGAATCCTCGTTGACGTGAGGGCAAAGCTGATCTATAAGCCCGCCACGGATCGGCGGCCACCCGGGATTTCAAGGGATTTCGGCTGCCCTAGAGGTTTTGTGCCCGGCGGTTTAAGCCCCTGGCTAGCTGACAGAAAAAGAGAGGCATTTATGGCCAATACTCCTTCGGCCAAGAAGGCAGTGCGCAAGATCGCTGCCCGCACCGAAATCAACAAGTCGCGCCGCTCGCGCGTTCGTACGTTCATGCGCAAGTTGGAAGACGCTCTTCTGAGCGGCGACAAGCAGGCTGCGGAAGTCGCATTCAAGGCTGCTGAGCCTGAACTGATGCGCTCCGTCACCAAGGGCGTGATGCACAAGAACACTGCTGCTCGTAAGGTGTCTCGCCTTGCCAAGCGCGTGAAGGCTCTCAACGCCTAATTATTGCCTATTTTTATAAGCAAGTTCTGAAACCCGGCTCATTGTTAGCCGGGTTTTCTTTTTTTCGGCGTTCAGGCCGGTTTCTGCTCAACGTAATGTCGCAATTTTTTTCGCATATTTTTCAATGTGAAGAGGCAAGTTTACGAGGTTTCAGAAAGTAATGGCTGAGTAATTTTCGACTGTAATTTCAATCATTTGCGTAACTTTTGACGGAGTTATCCACAGGGGTCCGATGGGACTCGGAAGGCCGTTTGAGTCAAGCAGATTTTTAAAATTTATTTTTCAGGCGGAACAGATCAGGACCATCTAATTTGACCACGTAGAAAACACATTGAATCCAAAGGCGTTAATTCGCTGGCGTCCGATTCCCTGTCTGTTGCACCACCCTATGCAAGGGGTTTCATGAAAAAAAACTGGCAATCCTAGGCTTGCTCTTTACGGCGGCCCTTCGCTAAAGTCAGGTCATCAAGAGGGGTGGGCCACCGGCCCGGAGTTAGCGCTAATTGCTGTCGAATGTCAGCGTGGATGTTGAATCCGCGGGCGCTATTTTCTGGTCTCAAAGGTCCTCTTTCTTTCGGGTGATTGCTTATCATTCAATGACCGGGCCATTAACTGGCCATTAACCGGAAAGTCGTTTTGGACAGATGGCGGGCAATTGAGTGGTTGTCGTGGAAGGGGTTCCGGGCAATCAGCCTTCGGTGAACAGTTGTATGAGTCGTTCGCGGGTAACCGGAAAGGAGTATTTCGGTTCGGGACCTGTCGGGTCCGATTGAGTTTGTGTTTGGCCCGAATGTTGCGGGCCTGAGTGTATAAGTGAGTACCGCCGGCGTTGAAGGACGACAGATCCGGAACGACGAGCTGGAAAAAATGACAAGCGCTGGAAAATGGCGCGTACGAATGTGAAGGCAGGCGAGACGATGGCAATGACGAGCGGCAAGGCGACGGCAACGATGGGTGATGATGCACATGCGAACCGTATCCATGGATCTTCTGCTACCGGAAATGACAAGAGCCTGACGAACATGGACGCTGCAGTCAGCGAAGAGGCTTTCGAGCGCCTTACGGCAAAGCTGAAAGCCCGTGTGGGCAGCGAAATCTATTCGAGCTGGTTCGGCCGGTTGAAACTTGACGATATTTCCAAGAGCATTGTGCGTCTGTCGGTTCCGACCGCTTTCCTGCGCTCCTGGATCAACAATCATTATTCCGAACTCCTGACCGAACTCTGGCAGGAAGAAAACGCCCAGATCCTGAAGGTCGAAGTCGTGGTGCGCGGCATGAACCGTGTGGTTCGCAGCGCAGCGCCCGCAGAAACGACGGAATCGGCTGAAGCCAAGCCTGTCGTGGCTCCACGCGAAAAGATGATGTTCCCGGTCGGCCAGTCCTTTGCCGGTCAGCATATCGGCGACAAGCGCGGCTCCGCCGTGGTCGCAGAATCGGCTGCCGCTTCGGGCTCGGTTCTCGGTTCGCCGCTTGATCCGCGCTATACGTTCGACAGTTTCGTCGACGGCGCATCGAATCGTGTGGCGCTTGCCGCAGCCCGCACCATCGCTGAAGCCGGTTCCAGCGCCGTGCGTTTCAACCCGCTTTTCATTCATGCATCGGTCGGCCTCGGCAAGACGCATCTTCTTCAGGCCATTGCAGCCGCAGCGCTGCAGCGTCAGGAAAAGGCCCGCGTCGTTTATCTGACCGCTGAATATTTCATGTGGCGCTTTGCGACCGCGATCCGTGACAACAATGCGCTTTCCTTCAAGGAACAGCTGCGCGACATCGACCTTCTGGTCATCGACGACATGCAGTTCCTGCAGGGCAAGTCCATTCAGCACGAATTCTGCCATCTCCTGAACACGCTGCTCGACAGCGCCAAGCAGGTCGTTGTTGCAGCTGACCGTGCACCCTCGGAACTGGAATCACTCGACGTTCGCGTCCGTTCGCGTCTGCAGGGCGGCGTTGCGCTTGAAGTGGCCGCACCGGATTACGACATGCGCGTTGAAATGCTGCGTCGTCGTCTGAACACGGCACAGGTGGAAGATCCGAGCCTCAACATTGGTGACGAGATTATTTCGCACGTCGCCCGCACCGTCACCGGATCGGGCCGTGAGCTGGAAGGCGCTTTCAACCAGCTTCTGTTCCGCCAGTCCTTCGAGCCGAATCTGTCGATTGACCGCGTGGATGAGCTGCTCGGCCATCTGACCCGCGCAGGCGAGCCGAAGCGCATCCGCATTGAGGAAATCCAGCGCATCGTGGCGCGCCATTACAATGTTTCGAAGCAGGATCTGCTCTCGAATCGTCGTACCCGCACCATCGTGAAGCCGCGTCAGGTGGCGATGTATCTCGCCAAGATGATGACGCCGCGTTCGCTGCCGGAAATTGGCCGTCGCTTTGGCGGACGTGATCATACGACCGTGCTGCATGCCGTGCGCAAGATCGAAGATCTGGTGGGCGCCGACACCAAGCTGGCACAGGAACTGGAGCTTCTGAAGCGTCTTATCAACGATCAGGCTGCCTGATTAATACGACAGTTGCAAATTCATCAGGCCGTGGCGAAACGGGTGATTTTCGAGTACCGGAGCGGAGCGTACTTATAGGTACGTGAGCACCGGAGCACAGGAAATTGCTCGTTGCAGCCCGGCATCACGAAGAATGCAACTGTCGTGTTGGAGAAGCTTCTCCGCTATCGATAGCGGTTATCAACAAAAAGCCCGGGCCCTGTCGCATTACGACACGGCGCGGGCTTGCTTTTCTCCTTAAAAATCTGCCACTTTAACGGACCTTTCTGGCGTCTTTGGCGCCTTACCGACGAGGGCCGCTGCCCGTCAGATGCAAGCGCCCTTGTCCTAGCGAGCGAGTGCGTTTGAACATGCGTGTTACCCTGGAGCGATCGAACCTTCTCAAATCTCTCAACCACGTCCACCGCGTCGTGGAGCGTCGCAACACGATTCCGATTCTGTCGAACGTGCTTTTGCAGGCCGAAGGCGCAAGCCTTGCCCTCAAGGCGACCGACCTCGACCTCGAAGTGAATGAAGCAACCGCCGCCATGGTCGAGCAGGTCGGTGCGACGACCGTTCCGGCGCATCTTCTCTACGATATCGTGCGCAAGCTGCCCGATGGCGCGGAAGTCATGCTGTCCACCAACCCGGATGGCGGTTCCATGTCGGTCATTTCCGGCAAGTCGTCCTTCCGTCTCCAGTGCCTGCCGCAGTCGGACTTCCCGGAGCTGACGGCCGGGTCCTTCACCCATTCCTTCCGCATCGAAGCGCAGGCGCTGAAGCGCCTTATCGACCGCACCCAGTTTGCGATCTCGACGGAAGAAACCCGCTATTATCTGAACGGCATCTACTTCCATGCTATCGAAAGCGACGGCGCTTTGAAGCTGCGCGCTGTGGCGACCGATGGTCACCGTCTGGCCCGCGCCGAACTGGAAGCGCCATCGGGCACGGAAGGCATGCCGGGCATTATCATTCCGCGCAAGACGGTTGCCGAACTGCAAAAGCTGGTCGATACGCCTGATGTGGTGGCGACGGTGGAACTGTCGGATGCCAAGATCCGCTTCACGGTCGGTTCGGTGGTGCTCACCTCCAAGCTCATCGACGGCACCTTCCCGGATTACCAGCGTGTCATTCCATCCGGCAATGACAAGAAGCTCACCATCGGACGCCAGGAATTTGCCGCGTCGGTGGACCGCGTTTCAACCATTTCGAGCGAGCGTGGCCGTGCGGTCAAGCTTTCCATCGCCGATGGCCAGCTGACGCTGACGGTCAACAATCCCGATTCGGGCAGCGCCACGGACGAGCTGGCAGCGGATTATGATTCCGATCCGCTGGATATCGGCTTCAACTCCAAATATCTGCTCGACATCACCAGCCAGCTTTCAGGTTCGGATGCTGTCTTCATGCTGGCCGATGCCGGTTCGCCGACACTGGTGCGCGACACCGGCGACGAAGATGTGCTTTACGTCCTGATGCCGATGCGCGTCTAGGGCTGGGATATTTCGACTCTGGCGGCCTGCAAATGGCGTGATTTTTCGCTTCCGGTGCTCACGTACAGTATGTACGCTGCGCTCCGGTTCTCAAATCCCACCATTTTCGGCACGCCATAGCCAAAATCTCGACAGCCCCGGCATCTCGCTGGAAGAGGCCTCTCAAAGAACCCGATTGTGGATATAAAAGACGATATAGTGAGCCGCCCCGACCGGGTTTCGGTCCGGCGGCTTAAATTGACTGATTTCCGCAATTATGCGGAACTCTCGCTGCCGCTTGGCCCCGGCCATGTGGTGCTGACAGGCGAGAACGGGTCGGGCAAGACCAACCTCATCGAAGCACTTTCCTTTCTGTCGCCTGGGCGCGGCCTTCGACGCGCGTCCTATGACGATGTAGCGCGAACGGTCGCGCATGACGGCTTTGCAATCCACGCAGCGCTGGATTGCATGATCTACGGTGAGGCCGAAATCGGCACCGGAACTGCGGGCGGCGGAGAAGGCGGGCGCAAGGTTCGCATCAACGGCGTTGCGGCCTCTGGTGATGAGCTGCTCGATTATGCGCGCATTCTCTGGGTCGTCCCTTCCATGGATGGGCTTTTCACCGGTGGCGCATCGGACAGGCGGCGTTTCCTCGACCGTATGGTCCTCGCCATCGATACCGGACACGGCAAGCGTGTTCTCGATTATGAAAAGGCCATGCGCAGCCGCAACCGGCTGCTCAGCGAAGGCAATAATGACGACCGCTGGCTCGATGCCATCGAGAGCCAGATGGCCGAGCTTGGTACGGCCATTGCCGCAGCGCGGGCGGAAGCCATGCGGCTGATCGCGGCCATGATCGAACGGTTGCCAGCAGAAGGTCCTTTCCCGAAGGCGGATTGCTTTCTGGAAGGCTCGCTGGAACAGCGGATCGGCCTCGAGGCGGCGCTCGATCTGGAAGAGGATTTCCGCCGCACCCTGCGCGACGGTCGCGTCCGGGATCGCGCGGCGGGCCGCACGCTTGAAGGACCGCACCGCACCGATCTCATCGTGCAGCATAGGCCCAAGGCCATGCCAGCCGCCTTGTGCTCGACCGGCGAGCAGAAGGCGCTGCTCATCGGTCTTATCCTGGCCCATGCGCGCCTGACGGGCGAATTGTCCGGCATGGCGCCGATTCTCCTACTGGACGAAATCGCCGCACATCTCGATTCGGGCCGTCGTGCTGCCTTGTTCGGCATTCTCGACGATCTCGGCGGGCAGGCCTTCATGACTGGTACGGACAGGGGGCTGTTCGATACGCTTGGCGGCGATGCGCAGTTTTTCAGTGTTGCAGGCGGCGTTCTCACCAAGAGCTAAATTATCCGCTGACAGCATCATCGCGGAGGCATATGTTGGCCATCATGAATGCACCATCCAGACCATTTTCGTCCGAAGAACTTGAACGCTATGCGCGCCATATTGTGCTGCCGGAAGTTGGCGGGCCGGGCCAGCAGAAGCTTAAGGCAGCGCGTATATTGGTTGTTGGTGCGGGTGGTCTCGGAGCGCCCGTGCTGCAATATCTGGCGGCTGCGGGCATCGGGACACTTGGCATCGTCGACGACGATACGGTTTCGCTGTCCAATCTCCAGCGACAGGTCATCCACGACACGGAAAGCGTCGGTCAGGAAAAGGTCGAGAGCGCGCGAAACTCCATTGCGCGCATCAATCCGCATGTGACGGTCGAAGGCCATGCCCTGCGCCTCAACGCGGACAATGCCGAAGCGCTGATTGCCGATTATGATGTGATCGTCGATGGCTCCGACAATTTCACAACGCGCTATGTGCTGGCGGATACGGCGGCCAAGGTCGGGCGGCCGCTGGTAACTGGCGCAATGGGCCGCTTTGATGGTACTGTGACAGTGCTGATGCCTTATCTGACCGGGCCAGACGGCACGCAAAATCCCTCCTATCGTGACCTTTTCCCGGAAGCGCCGCCGCCGAGAACCGTCCCCACCTGCGCAGAAGCGGGCGTTCTGGGCGTGCTGCCGGGCGTTATCGGCAGCTTGCAGGCAATGGAGGTGATCAAGCTCGTCACCGGTATCGGCGAACCGCTGGTTGGTCGCTTGCTGCTCTATAACGCGCTGAATGTCCGCTTCGAGACCATTCGCTACAAGGCGCGTACGCCCAAATGACTGCGCTCCGCGTTGCGCCGATCAATCAGGATTTCGCCCGCTGGGACGAACTTCTGAAACTCATCAGCGACAGCTTTGCCTATATGGACGGCGTGATCGATCCGCCATCTTCTGCGCATCTTCTTACTGCGGAAGGACTGAAACAAAAGGCCGGGGAAGAGACCGGCTTTGCAGCCCTGATTGGCGTAGAACTGGCGGGCTGCGTTTTCATCAAGGAAAGCAACGACAGTTTCTATCTCGGCAAGCTTGCCGTTGCGCCTGCTTTCGAGGGGCAGGGGATCGCGCGCGCTCTGATGCAGCGTGCGGAGGCTGAAACTATCAAGAAGGGCAAGCCGGCGATTGAATTGCAGGTGCGCATTGAACTGACGCGCAACCGGGCAGTGTTTGAGAAACTCGGTTATCGCAAGATCGCGGAAACGGCACATCCCGGCTATACGCGAACGACCTCCATCACCATGCGCAAGGAGATCGTGCAGGGATAGGGGACGACCGGCAGCCGGTGGCTGCCGATCCTCCACGTCGAAACGTCAATATTGCGTGTTGCGGTCGACGATGTGTTCCAGCGTGCCATTGCGCTCGAAGGCTTCGATCTGCCGGATGATCTGCGGCACAAGGGCCGTTGCTGACGAGCTTGCCGCGGCATGCGGCGTGATCGTCACTCTCGGATGATCCCAGAGCGCACTGGTGGTCGGCAGCGGTTCCTGATTGAACACGTCAAGCGATGCTGCCGAAAGCAGCCCGCGGTCGAGCGCCGCCAGAATATCAGCCTCGTTCTGCAAGCCGCCGCGACCGGCATTGATCAGCACCGGCGCGCCGAACGGTCCGTCGCTTTTCAGCTGCGCGAACATCGACATGGACAGGATGCCCTTGGTGTCTGGCGTCAGCGGCAACAGGCAGACGAAAATATCGGCAGTTTTGAGGAACGCGCCAAAGCCATCGCGACCGTGATAGGTTTTCACGCCAGCGATTTCGTGCTGGCGGCGGCTCCATCCGGTCACGTTGAAACCCAGCACTTTCAGCTTTTCAGCCGCATCGCGACCCAGAACGCCGAGCCCCATAATGCCCACCGTCACCTCATGGGCGGCAGGCTGGCGGCGATCTTCGTGCCAGACACGGTTCTGCTGCTGCTTGCGATAGCGCGATCCCAGACGGTGATGATCCAGCACCTGCCAGACCACATATTCGGTCATGCGCATGGTCAGATCGTCGGAGATGATGCGCACCAGCGGCACATCGGGAATGCGGTCATCGCGGAACACATGGTCCACGCCAGCGCCAAGCGAGAAGATGACTTTCAGGTTGGGCAGATTGGCGAGCGAGCCGGGCTTCTGCTTCCATACGAGCGCGTATTTGACGGAAGGATCATTCTCGGCGCGCTCGGTCACCACAGGGCGATCCGGCGCATTGTCCTTGAATGTCTTCAGCCAGATTTCCGGGTCCCAATCGGTGATCGCCAGAAGAATATTGCCTTTGTCGTTGTTCGTGGTCATTGCCTCACTCCTCCCTCGGTAGCCTCCATATGGAAGGCCGCCGCCATCAACGCCTTGGTATAGTCGGTCTTGGGATTGGCAAAGACATCCTTCGCCGTACCATATTCAACCGCCTTGCCGTTGCGCATCACCAGCACATCATTGGCCAGTGCCCGCACCACTTTGAGATCGTGGCTAATGAAAAGATAAGCGAGATCATGCTTCTTCTGCAATCCACGCAAAAGATCGACCACTTGCGCCTGCACGCTCATATCGAGTGCCGAGGTTGGCTCATCCAGCATGACGAAGCGCGGGTTCAACACCATGGCGCGCGCAATGGCAATGCGCTGGCGCTGGCCGCCGGAAAATTCATGCGGATAGCGGAAGCGGGTTTCGGGGTCGAGGTTCACTTCCTGCAGCGCTGCCACGACACGCGCATCGCGATCATCGGCGGAGAGCTTTGGCTCATGCACCAGCAAGCCTTCGGCAATGATATCCGCAATGGTCATGCGCGGAGAAAGCGAGCCGAACGGGTCCTGAAACACGATCTGCATTTCACGGCGCAGCGGGCGCATATCCTTGAAGCTGAACTTGGCGATATCGCGCCCTTCAAAGCGAATATCGCCCTTGGATGAAATCATCCGCGAAAGGGCAAGGCCAAGCGTGGTCTTGCCGGACCCTGATTCGCCGACGACACCGAGCGTCTGACCCGCACGCAGATTGACATCAATCCCGTCCACCGCCTTCACATGGTCGACGGTCTTGCGCATGAACCCCTTCTTGATCGGGAACCAGACGCGGATATCCTTGCCTTCCATCACCGTTTTTGCCGCCGCATCGGCAGCGGGCGGCTCGCCCTTCGGTTCGGCAGCGAGCAGATGTTTGGTATAGGGATGCTGCGGATTGTCGAAGATTTCCCTGGTCGGTCCGGCCTCGACGATCTTGCCCTTGCTCATCACGCAGACCTTGTCGGCGATCTTTCGCACGATGCCGAGATCGTGGGTGATGAACAGCATGGACATGCCCTGAGCGGCCTTCAACTCGGCAAGCAGCTTCAAAATCTGCGCCTGTACCGTCACGTCGAGCGCCGTGGTCGGTTCGTCCGCAATCAGCAGTTTCGGCTTGTTGGCCAGCGCCATGGCGATCATCACACGCTGGCGTTGCCCGCCCGAAAGCTGATGCGGAAAGGCCGACAGGCGCTTTTCCGGCTCGCGAATGCCAACCTCGTTCAGAAGCTCCAGCGTGCGCGCCCGCGCCTGGGCGTCGCCCATGCCCTGATGCACACGCAGGATTTCGCCGACTTGCCGCTCGACGCTGTGCAGCGGATTGAGCGAGGTCATCGGCTCCTGAAAGATCATGGCGATGTCATTGCCGCGCACGCGCCGCAATTCCGGTTCGGAGGCCTTCATCAAGTCCTTGCCGTTGAAAAGGATTTCACCGGAAGGGTGGCTTGCCGCCGGATAGGGGAGAAGCTTCAACACAGACAAGGCGGAAACGGACTTGCCCGAGCCGGATTCGCCGACCAGAGCCACGGTCTCGCCTTCGGCAATGTCGAAGGACACGCGGTCGACGGAAATGCGCTCTTCGCCATTCTGGCGGAAGGCCACTGACAAGTCGCGGACGGACAGCAGGGTTTTGTTGCCTGATTCGGACAGGGATCCGCTCATTGACCCACTCATTGAAATGCCTTTCGCGGATCGAATGCGTCGCGTGTCGCCTCGCCGATGAAGATCAGGAGGGACAGCATGACCGAGATGACCACGAAGCCGGTAATGCCGAGCCACGGTGCCTGAAGGTTGTTCTTGCCCTGCGCCAGAAGTTCGCCGAGCGAGGCGGAGCCGGGTGGCAGGCCGAAGCCGAGGAAGTCGAGCGAGGTGAGCGTGGTGATCGATCCATTCAGGATGAACGGCAGGAAGGTCAGAGTAGCCACCATGGCATTGGGCAGAAGGTGACGCCACATGATGGTGCCGTTCTTCACGCCGAGCGCGCGCGCCGCATTCACATATTCGAAGTTGCGGGCGCGCAGAAATTCAGCGCGCACAACGCCGACGAATGCCACCCATGAGAAGAGAAGCATGATGCCGAGCAGCACCCAGAAGCCCGGCGGCAGGATCGCCGCTATGATCAGCAACAGATAAAGCACGGGGATCGACGACCAGATTTCGATGACGCGCTGGAAGATCAGATCGACCCAGCCGCCGAAATAGCCCTGAACCGCGCCTGCCGTCACGCCGATGATGGCTGAGAAGAAGGTGAGGATCAGGCCGAACAGCACCGAAATGCGGAAGCCGTAAAGCGCGCGCGCAAAAACATCTCGCGCCTGATCGTCAGTGCCAAGCAGGTTGAAGTTGCCAAAACGGCAATTGGGATCGCTGACACCTTGCGCATAGCGCTGGCAGCGCTCCTCGGCGGAAAAGAGCCAGAAGGGCTTTGAAGGCGCGGCCTCCGGGATTTCGTTATTCACGGTGTTGTAGGAATAGCGAATGGGCGGCCAGATCGCCCAGCCATTATTGGCGATTTCTTCCTGTATCACCGGATCGCGATAATCGGTCACGGCATAGAAGCCGCCGAATTTCTCTTCCGGATAATCGACAAAGACCGGCGTCAGCAACTCGCCTTTGTAGGAAACGAGAATGGGGCGATCATTGGCGATAAATTCGGAGCCAAGCGCTGCAATGAGCAGAAACAGGAAAACCCACAGCGACCAGTAACCACGCTTGTTGGCCTTGAAATTCTGCCAGCGGCGGCGGTTCAGCGGCGACAGCCAAGGGCGTTTCACTGGCTTGGCGGCGGGGGTGAGGGCGGCGTCTGTCATCACACGTCCCTCCGGTCGAAATCAATGCGCGGATCGATCCACGTATAGGTCAGATCGGACAGAAGCCCGACAAGCAGGCCGATCAGCGAGAAGATGAAGAGATTGGCGAACACAACCGGATAATCGCGGTTGATGACCGACTGGTAGCCGAGCAGGCCAAGACCGTCGAGCGAGAAGATTGTTTCAATCAAAAGCGAGCCGGTGAAGAAAGCCGAGATGAAAGCGCCCGGAAAACCGGCGATGACGATCAGCATGGCGTTGCGGAAAACATGGCGATAAAGCACCTGATTCTCGGTAAGGCCTTTGGCGCGCGCCGTCGTCACATATTGTTTGCGGATTTCTTCGAGAAACGAGTTTTTCGTCAGAAGCGTCGTGGTGGCGAAGGCTGAAAGCACCAGCGCCGTAACCGGCAGAACCATGTGCCAGAGATAGTCGCCGATTTTGCCCCAGAATGACATCTGCGCGAAATCAGGCGAGGTGAGGCCACGTAGCGGAAACCAGTCGAAGAACGATCCGCCCGCAAAAAGCACGATCAGCAGAATGGCGAACAGGAAGCTTGGGATAGCGTAACCGACAATGATGACGGCGCTGGTCCAAGTGTCGAAGCGCGTGCCTTCCTTGATCGCCTTGCGAATGCCGAGCGGGATCGAGATCATATAGGACAGAAACGTCAGCCATAGGCCGAGCGAGATCGAAACCGGCATCTTTTCCTTGATGAGATCGATCACGCTGATATCGCGGAAATAGCTGCGTCCGAAATCGAAGCGCAGATAGTTCCACAGCATCTGGCCGAAACGCTCCAGCGGCGGCTTGTCGAAGCCGAACTGCTTTTCCAGATCGGCGATGAATTGCGGGTCCAGACCTTGTGCGCCGCGATATTTCGAGTTGACCGAGCCGCTATCGACAGCGCTCTGGCCGAAGTCGCCGCCACCGCCGGAAAGGCGATCCAGCGCATCGCCGCCCTGACCGGAAAGCTGCGCGATCACGCGCTCGACCGGACCGCCGGGGGCGAACTGAACAACGGCGAAGGAAATAGCCATGATGCCGAAGATGGTCGGGATCATTAAGATCAAGCGGCGGAGGATATAAGCGCCCATCAGCTTGGCTCTCTCGTTAGATCCGGGTTTCTCTTATGGCTTACCAACAGCTTTTGCCTTTTCTTCTTCTATCCACCACAGCGTCTCGACCGGAAAGCCATAATCGGGCTTCGGTTCCTTGAAACCGAACCGGTCCCAATAGGCGACGAGATGATTCGCTGTTGTCCAATTTGGAATCCAGTCGCGCCGGATACGCAAGTACCGATCCAGCACTCTGATCGTAGCGACAAGATCGTCCCGGGTCGAAACCTTTCCGGCATCGTTGATCAGGGCGTCGATCACCGGATCGTCCGTGCCGGGCAGATTATAGCTTCCCGGCGTCTTGGCCGCTTGCGAACCGAACATGCTGGCAAGCGATTCACTGGTCGGGGTCGCGCCAAACAGCATGGCGATGCCAACCATGTCGAACTGGAAATCCTGCATCCGCGCTTGGTACTGGCTGGCGTCCACCAGCCGCAAGGTTGCATCAATGCCGATGGCCCGCAGTTTCTGGATGAACGGATTGTAGACGCGGGTGAAGGCTTCGGAATCGCTGAGGATTTCGAGCCCAAATTTCGAGCCGTCCCTGTCGTGGAACTGGCCGTTGCGGCGCTCGAACCCGGCCTCTTCCATCAGCTTGATGGCCCGTCCGAACTGCGCGCGGTCTCGGCCCGTTCCATCCGAAACCGGCATGGTGACGGCCTCGCCGAAAACGGTATCGGGGAGCTTGCCGCGATAGCGCTCCAGCACCTTCAGTTCATCCGGGGAGGGCAGGCCCTTGGCCTGAAACTCCGAACCGTTGAAGCTCGATTGCGAACGCTCATAGGTATTGAAAAATAGGGTCTCGTTGGTCCATTCAAAATCGAAACAGAGACTGATCGCCTCCCGCACGCGCGGGTCGCGAAAACGCTCGCGCCGCTGGTTCAGCGCCCAGGCCTGCATCAGCGGGCTTTTCTCTTTCGGGAAGGTCCGCTTGATGACTTTCTTCTGCTGAATGGCCGGGAAGTCGTATCCTGTCGCCCAGTTCTTCGACACGCTTTCCGAACGGAAATCGATATCGCCTTTCTTGAAGGCTTCAAATTCCGGCTGGCGGTCGCGGAAGAATTCTATGTGGATGCGGTCGAAATGGCTGGAGCCGCGCCGGACCGGAAGATCCCTGGCCCAGTAATCCTCAACGCGGTCATATTCGATGAATTGACCGGCGGCGAAATTGCCGACCTTGTAAGCGCCGGAACCGAGTACCGGTTCCATGGTCGTCGCTTCGAAATTGCGGTCCTTGAACCAGTTCTCCGACAATATGGGCAGCACCACCGCATCGAGAATGGCATTGGGGCCACGATCCGCCGCAAAGCGCAGGCGAATATCGTTTTTTCCGGTCAGCTCCATCTTTTCCAGCCCGGCGAGCGACTGGCGTATAATCGGGTGGCCCTTTTCCTTCAGCACCGTATAGGTGAACAGCACGTCCTTTGCCGTGATGGGCGAACCATCGTGGAAGCGCGCTTCCTTGCGCAGCTTGAAGGTACAGGACTGACGGTCTTTCGACAGTGTGACACTTTCCGCGATCAGCCCGTAGACGGAATCCGGCTCATCGAGAGCCGGGACCATCAGGCTGTCATAGGTCAGTTCCATGCGCGGGGGCGCATCGCCTTTGAAGGTAAAGGTGCTGAGCGTGTTGAAAGTCAGCGTGTTCTGATTCCAGGTCCAGCTTGCCGGGGCGAATCTGAATGTACCGCCTTTGGGCGCGTCCGGGTTGGTATAGTCGAAATGGGTGAAATCGCCGCTATATTTCAGTTCGCCAAAGGCCGACAGGCCGTGCAGGGCTTTGCCGGTCGGCACTTCCGCAAAGGCGGTCGCGACAACGCTCTGGCCCGGCAGGCAGGCCGCGACTGCGGCGCTGCCCGAGACCCCCAGAAAATGGCGGCGGTTCATGCGAAGCATCGTCATTCTTCGCGCCTCTTATTCGCCGCCGGTCTTCAGCTTGGCTTCTTTCGCAGGATCAATCCACCATGAGAACGGATCGATACCCATATAATCCGGCTGCTTTTCCGGCATGCCGAACTTGTTCCAATAGGCCACATTAAGGTGGTCGGAATACCATTGCGGAATAACGTAATAGTTCCACAAAAGTGCCCGGTCGAGCGCGTGGCTGGCGGCCACGAGTTCATCGCGGTCCTTGGCATAGACCACGCGGTCGATCAGCTTGTCGATTGCCTCGCTTTTGATGCCGGCATAATTACGGCTGCCTTTGAAATCGGCGGCCTTGGAGCCCCACATATCGCGCTGTTCATTGCCTGGCGAGCCGCTCTGCGGGATGACAGAGGTGATGACGTCATAGTCGAAATCATTGACGCGCGCCTGATATTGCGCGGTATCGACAATACGCACCGTCGCATTGATCCCGATCTTGCGCAGGCTCGCCGCGAATGGGTTGTAGATGCGTTCGTCCGTCGGGTCCTTGCCCAGAAATTCGATGGTGAACGGATTACCCTTTGCATCGACCAGCTTGTTACCCTGCAATGTCCATCCCGCTTCCGAAAACAGCTTCAAGGCCGTGCGCAGATTATCGCGGGTCGCCTGCGGTGTATCGTAAACAGGCAGCTTGAATTCCTTGGTCAGGGCATCTGCGGGCAGAGAATCCTTCACCGTTTCAAGAATGGCTTGTTCCGCCGGGGTCGGAGGCCCGCTCAGCTGCAATTCGTTGCCAGCGAAATAGCTGTTGATGCGGCTGTACTGATTGAAGAACAGAAGACGGTTCATGGATTCGAAGTCGAACGCATAGGTCAAAGCTTCGCGGACTTTCGGATCCTTGAACTTGTCGCGACGCATATTCAGGAAATAGCCCTGCATGCGACCGACGGCGTTATACGGGAAGGACTTTTTGATAACGTCGCCGCGCTGAACAGCCGGGAAATTATACTGCTCCGCCCAGCGCTGGGCGCGGTTTTCGTTGCGGTAGTCGTACTGGCCGCCCTTCTTGAAGGCTTCCCAGGTCGCGTCCTCATTGAAGTAATATTCGTAGACGACACGGTCAAAATTGTTGCGGCCGACATTCACGGCAACGTCTTTGCCCCAGTAATCGTCGACGCGCGCCCAGGTGATGGATCGTCCCGGCGAAATACTGTCGATCTTGTAGGCGGACGAACCGAGCGGAATTTCCAGCGTGGGGCGGGTGATGTCGCGCTGTTTTCCTTGCGCGTCCTTGCCTTCCCACCAATGCTGCGGCAGCACGGCAAGCTGGCCCATGATCTGCGGCAGTTCGCGATTGCCCTTTTGGCTGAAGTTGAACTTTACCTCATGGTCGCCGGTCTTTTCCGCGCTTTCCACGTCGCCATAATATTTGTTGTACATGGGCGACTGCTTCTTCAGCACATTGAAGGACCAGATCACGTCTTCAACGGTGATTGGCTGACCGTCATGCCATTTGGCGTTCGGATTGAGCTTGAACTTCACCCAGGAATAATCATCCGGATACTGAAGCGCTTCGGCAATGAGCGGATATTGCGTCGATCCCTGATCCATCGAATCCGTCATCAGCGTATCGTAGAGCATGCCGCCGCCGAAATCCGACAGGCCTGCGGCGGGAACGCCTTGCACCACGAACGGGTTAAGGCTGTCGAAGGTGCCGACCGACACCTGATTGAGCGTGCCGCCCTTTGGGGCTTGCGGGTTTACGTAGTCATAATGCTTGAAGTCAGCCGGATATTTGGGCTCGCCGAGCAGGCTGGAAGAGGCGCGCCATTTGGGTTCTGCATCGGTCGCATGGCTTGACGACATTGTGCTTGCAAGCATGGCAACCGCAAATGCACCCGCCCAAAACGCTTTCATCCAGTCTCTCCGTGTCTGCTTCGGATCATCTGTATGAGTCTTATGGGTTTTTGCGGAGGAAGAAAGGCACCGGAGCAATAAATTTCCGATGCAAATAAAAAAGCCGGGTCGAAACCCGGCCTTTTCGATTGTTTATGCAAAACTTAGTTTGCCGGTGCGGCTGGCTTTTCGCCTTCCTTGGCCGGCGCTGCATCCGCAGGCTTGGCGTCGCCGCCAGCCGGTGCAGCATCTGCCGTTGGCAAAGGAGCCGGGCTATCCGAAAGCGTGCGCAGATAGGCAATCAGATCGGCGCGCTCATTATCCTTCTTGTCACCCGCAAAGCCCATGGCCGTGCCCTTGATGAAGGCCTTCGGCGAGGTCAGGAACTTGTTGAGGTGTTCATAATCCCACTTGTTGCCGCCTGCGCCAAATTCCTTCATGGCGGCCGAATAGCCGAAGCCTTCAACGGAAGCAGCCGGGCGGTTCAGCACATCCCAGAGATGCGGGCCGACCTTGTTCGCGCCGCCCTTTTCGCCCGTATGGCAGGCCTGGCAGCGCTTGAAAACTGTTTCACCGCGCGTTGGATCAGCGGATTGCAGCAATGTTGCAATAGAAACTTCTTCCTTGGCCGGTGCAGCTCCCCCTTCACCGGTCGCAGCTTCCGCTGCCTCGATTGCAAAGCCGGGCTTCTCCGGTGCAGGCGAGTGAAACAGCGCATCGGACAGGATGCCCGTCGTCATGACAACGAAAACCGTTGCCAGAAAAGCCATGATAAACTTGTTAGTCCGCGTTGAATTCATCGCCGGTCAGCGCTCCCTCTACCAAAACGCTCTCCCCGAGAACGCTCTCCTCAGCCGACATGCGCACCTCATGTGAGGTTGCAATTCTCTCCGCGGCATCGGGCGGAAACTAGGTCTTTTACCAGGGCGATGCAACACCTATAAGGGTAACCAGACCCGTGACTTTTTGACACTTTTGCAGCATTTACAGTGCGGATAAAACTCCTCAAAGGACGGTTACGATCCGGCGAGACAACAAGAGGCGAGCATGCTTCAGACCCTAAAGACCCTGACACTTATTCCGGCAAGACTGGCCGCTACGCGCCTGCCGAACAAGCCATTGGCCGATATTTGCGGGAAGCCGATGATCGTGCATGTGGCCGAAAGGGCAGCCGCCGCGAAGCTCGGGCGCGCCGTCGTTGCGACCGATAGTGAGGAAATTTTTGCAGCCGTTACCGCCCATGGCCATGAAGCCGTCATGACGCGCAGTGATCACGAATCGGGTTCGGACCGCATTTATGAAGCGCTTTTGAAGCTCGATCCCGCTGGCGAGATTGATGCCGTGGTCAATGTGCAGGGTGACCTGCCGACCATCGATCCCGATATCATCCGTCGCGCGCTTCTGCCGCTCGAAGATGGCCCGGCTGATATTGCGACGCTTGGCGTTGAGATCGAGGAAGAATCGGAAAAGACCAATCCGAGCGTGGTGAAGATCGTCGGCTCGCCGCTGGCTGGCAGTTCGCGTCTGCGCGCGCTTTATTTCACCCGCGCCACTGCACCTTATGGCGAAGGCCCGCTTTATCATCACATCGGTCTCTATGCCTATCGCCGTTCGGCGCTGGAGAAATTCGTGAAGCTCGGGCCGTCGCCGCTCGAAAAGCGTGAAAAGCTTGAGCAATTGCGCGCTTTGGAAGCCAGCATGCGCATCGATGTTGAAGTGGTGAAGACGGTGCCGCTGGGCGTCGACACGCCAGCCGACCTTGACCGCGCCCGACTTCTTGTCGCAAAGGGTCTTTGACAAGGTTAAAAACCAGAAAAGCCCCTGCGGCATGCTAGGGGCGTTTGAGAAAGTACGACGACGATGAAAACCAACCGGATTTCTTTTCAGGGTGAAGCGGGTGCCAATTCCGATACGGCGTCGCGCAACATGTTTCCCGGTATGGAGCCCTTGCCGTGTCCGACTTTTGAAGACGCCTTCAACGCGGTCGAGACCGGCGCTGCCGATCTGGCGATGATCCCGATCGAGAACACGCTGGCTGGCCGCGTCGCGGATATTCATTATCTGCTGCCGCTGGCCGACATGCATATTGTGGGCGAATATTTCCTGCCCATCCATTTTCAGCTGATGGTGCTTCCGGGCGTCAAGCGCGAAGAAATCAAGACGGTTCACAGCCATATCCATGCGCTGGGCCAGTGCCGCAAGGTCATCCGCCAGAATGGCTGGAAGCCGGTCATTGCTGGCGACACGGCGGGTGCTGCACGCCTCGTTGCCGACACGCAGGACCGTTCTATGGCTGCCCTTGCACCGCGTCTGGCCGCCGATCTCTACGGTCTCGATATACTGGAAGAAAATGTCGAGGATGCGGAAGACAATGTGACCCGCTTTGTCGTTCTGTCGAAGCAAAAGCAATGGGCCCCGCGCCCGGAAAACGGCGAACGCATCATGACGACTTTTGTCTTCCGCGTGCGCAACGTTCCGGCAGCGCTTTACAAGGCGATGGGCGGTTTTGCCACCAACGGCGTCAACATGACCAAGCTTGAAAGCTATCAGATCGGCGGGCGTTTCATCGCCACGCAGTTCTATGCCGATATTGAAGGGCATCCGGAAGACCGCAACGTGCAGCTTGCCTTGGAAGAACTCGAATTCTTCTCCAAGGAAGTTCGTATTCTGGGCGTCTATAAGGGAAGCGACATTCGCGGCACGCAGTTGCTTGCCGCCGAGTAATTCAGAAAATATCGGGCGGAATCAGTTTTCCGCCCATGCCTTGATCAGATGGGTTGCGATGGCGCCGGATGGCGGCACCCGCAGCCCATTTTCATGTGTACCCGCCAGCATGCTGCGGACTTCCTGCTTGCCGAACCAGCGGCCGTCTTCCAGCTCCGAGCGGTCGATGGTGAAGTCGTCCGACAGCACTTCGGCATGGCAGCCGATCATCAGCGAATAGGGAAACGGCCAGGGCTGGCTGGCGTGATAGCCGACACGACCAATGGCGAGCCCCATTTCCTCCTGGCTTTCACGACGAACTGCCGCTTCGATGGTTTCGCCATGTTCGATGAACCCGGCAAGGCAGGAATACGAGCCGGCGGCAAAATGCGGACTGCGCGCCAGAATGCATTTGTCGCCGCGCACTGGCAGCATGATTGCCACCGGATCGGTGCGCGGAAAATGCTCGGCCCCGCAATTCGGGCATTGGCGCTTGGCCCCACCGGCCCGCATTTCGGTCTTTGTGCCGCAACGCCCGCAGAAACGATTGTTGATGTGCCATGCCGTCAGTGCTGCTGCCTGCGCCAGCGCGCCAAGCAGATCGGCTGAAACCAGCCCGTCCATGTAGATGCTGCGGTAGTCCTGTGCCCGGAATGGCGCTTCCAGAGTTTCAGGATCAATCGGCGCCATCAGGGCGACGAGCGGTGCGCCGTCCTGAAGCCCCAGAAACACCGGCTCGTGCAGATCCGGCGCAAAATCCCTGGCTTCGCTGAAGCGGAAGAGTGCGCGGGGCGTCTTCTCATCCGTATAGTCGAGCAGCAGCTTGTTGCCGCCCAGTACCATGACGCGGGTTTCAGGCAGCTCCAGCGCAGTGAAAGCCGAATCGTCGTGACGCTTTTCGGACTGGCGGTCGATGCGGTTGCCGCCAAAGCCGACAAGGCGGCTCGGTTCGATTTCCGGCAGGTCGTAGAGGCGGAAAGCCATGATGCTCTCGAATAAACGTTTGATCGGATGGGGAGGGAGTTACAGCGCCGCGCGAATGTCGGCGATCAGCTTGCGGGCGTCTTTTTCGTCATAGGTCTCACGCGTGCCATGGCCCCAGACGGGGCCGGGCCATCCGGCGTCACCCTCGTTGCGGGCGATGACATGCAGATGAAGCTGGCGCACGATATTGCCCAGCGCGCCGGTGTTGATCTTCTGGCATTCGGTGACCGTCTTCAGCGCCTGTGCAACCAGTCCGGCCTCGAAGGTCAGGATTGTCTGGTCGAGCGGCGTCAGATCGTGAATTTCGGAAAGATTGGCCCTGCGCGGCACGAGGATAAGCCACGGCCAGCGGCGGTCATTCATCAGTCGCAACTCGCAAAGGCCGAGCACGGCGACTGAAAAAGTGTCGGCATCAAGCCGTTTATCGAGTTCGAACTGTGTCATAGGTTGATTCCTACCAGTTTTTTTCGTTCTGCGCTTGCTTTTTGCGCTGCGATTGACGATATGCAGCGTGGGAGGTTGGTGGTGGACGAGCCACTCGCCAACCGGGTCAGGTCCGGAAGGAAGCAGCCCTAACGAGCCAGGCACGGGTCGCCGTGCCAGCCTCCCACCCTTTTCTCATTCGCCATTTTTTCTGGCTGTCTGGCGGCTTTTGATGGCCCTGTTGATGGACAGTGTCCGTTGTTGACGTCACTCATAGGTCCGGTCCAAACTGGCGGTCGAGAAAAAAGCGTAACAGGAAGAACGGAAGGGTCGCCATGGATACGAAATCCGCTGGCATAGCTGCCGATGGGGCCTATCGCGTTCTCGCCCGCAAATATCGTCCGCAGAATTTCAACGATCTCATCGGCCAGGAGCCGATGGTGCGTACGCTCAAAAATGCTTTTGAGACGGGGCGCATTGCACAGGCGTGGATGCTCACGGGCGTTCGCGGTGTTGGCAAGACGACGACCGCACGCATTCTGGCGCGGGCGCTCAACTACAAGACGGATACTGTCGATCAGCCGACCATTGACCTCTCCGTCCCCGGCGAGCACTGTCAGGCGATTATGGAAGGCCGCCATGTCGATGTGATCGAGATGGACGCCGCCTCGCATACCGGTATCGACGATATCCGGGAGATCATCGAGCAGGTGCGCTATCGCCCGGTCTCGGCGCGCTACAAAGTCTACATCATCGACGAAGTGCACATGCTGTCCAATCAGGCCTTCAACGGCCTGTTGAAGACGCTTGAAGAGCCGCCGCCGCATGTAAAATTCATCTTCGCCACCACCGAAATCCGCAAGGTGCCGATTACGGTTCTGTCGCGCTGCCAGCGCTTCGACCTGCGCCGCATCGAATCGGGCACGCTGGCGCAGCATTTGCGCCGCATTGCGGAAGCCGAGCAGATCGAAGTCGACGACACATCGCTTGCCATGATCGCGCGCGCTGGTGAAGGCTCTGCCCGCGATTCGCTATCGATCTTCGATCAGGCCATTGCGCATGGTGCCGGTCAGGTCAGCGCGGAAGCCGTGCGCTCCATGCTGGGGCTTGCCGACCGCGCCCGGATCATCGACCTGTTCGAAATGCTGATGCGCGGCGATGTGGCTGCCGCTCTTACCGAGTTTCGTGCCCAGTATGATGTCGGTGCCGATCCTTCGGTGGTGCTGACTGATCTGGCGGACTTCAATCATCTGGTGACGCGCCTGCGCTTCACGCCCGATGTGGCGGAAGATGTGTCGCTGTCGGAAGACGAACGCGTGCGCGGTCGCGATTTTGCGCAAAAGCTTTCCGTGCGCGTGCTGTCGCGCACCTGGCAGATGCTGCTCAAGGGCATTTCGGAAGTCGATACGGCGACCCGTCCGGTACAGGCTGCCGAAATGTTGCTGATCCGTCTGGCGCATGCCGCCGATCTGCCGACGCTGGATGAAGCGTTGCGCGGCCTTGAAAACGGTTCCGTTTCCGCAGGGCGTTCGCAACCTTCGGGCAATCCACGGTCCGGCGGCAATGGTGCGCCGGAAGCACGTTTCGCCGCCGATGCCGTTGGTGCGGCCTCCATGGCATCCGCGTCGGGCGGACCGGCCACGGCTATGCGCATCGTGGAAACGGCTCCGCAACCGGTTCAGCCGCCTGCTCCGCAGCCCATTGCCGAGAGTGCGCCGCAGCCTTCCGTGCCGGTCAACACCCTGAACGACATCGTTGCGATGGCCGACAAGCATCGCAACATGCAGTTCAAGATTCTGGTCAAGAACTGTGTGCGTCTGGCGTCCATCGCGCCGGGGCGTCTTGAAATTGGCCTGACCGATGATGCGCCGAAATCGCTGCCGAGCGAAATCGCGCAGCATCTTTTGAACTGGACCGGCATTCGCTGGGTAGTGACTGTGGCGCGCGATGTTGCGAGCCAGACCGTTGCCGAAGCGGAAACGGAGCGTCGCGACAATCTTGTGACCGACGCCCGCGCCGATCCGGATGTTGCAGCCATTCTCGCAGCCTTTCCGGGCGCGAAAATCACCGACGTGCGCATAGCCGTGACGGAACAGAACGATGACGAGGACATTGACCTCGACGCCGTTGCTGAAGTGCCCGGCGTGCCGTCTGAAGACGACTGAATTATCGAAGACTATGGAGTAAACCCATGCGTGACATGATGGGCATGATGAAGCAGGCGAAGGAATTGCAGGCCAAGATGAAGGCCATGCAGGATGAAATCGCCAATCTTGAAGCCACGGCCTCTTCTGGCGGCGGTCTGGTGACGATTACCCTGTCCGGCAAGGGCACCTTGTCGGCGCTGAAGATCGATCCGTCGCTGGCCAAGGAAGACGAGGTGGAAATCCTCGAAGACCTGATCATCGCGGCGCATAACGATGCCAAGGCAAAGCTGGAAGCCGTGATGGCCGAAAAGACGCAGTCGTTGACGGCGGGTCTTCCGATTCCTCCCGGTTTCAAGCTGCCGTTTTAAGGCAGTAGGGGAGTATGTTTGGTCGGCTGATTGCCGCCATGCCGCATATTTCCTCATTCCCTTCCCCTATTCCCTTACTCCCTTAGGCATATGTCCAAACGAATCGCCGGTCCTGAAATCGAACGTCTGATCCAGCTTCTGGCCCGCGTACCGGGCCTGGGGCCGCGTTCGGCACGCCGTGCGGCGCTGCATCTCATCAAGAAGAAAGAAGCGCTTCTGGTGCCGTTGGGCGGCGCCATGCAGGAAGCTGCCGAGAAAGTGCGCATCTGTTCGTGCTGCGGCAATGTCGATACGTCCGATCCCTGCACCATCTGCACGGACGAGCGCCGCGATCGCACTACGCTGATCGTGGTGGAAGACGTGTCCGATCTCTGGGCGCTGGAACGGGCAGGCACGATGAATGTGCGCTACCATGTTCTGGGCGGTCGCCTGTCGCCGCTCGATGGCATCGGGCCCGACGATCTGAACATCAAGGGGTTGGTGGAGCGTGTGGCAACCGGCGAGATCAAGGAAGTGATTCTCGCGGTCAATGCGACCGTCGAAGGTCAGACCACCGCCCATTACATTACCGATCAATTGGCGAATTTCGAGGTCCGCGTCACACGTCTCGCTCATGGTGTGCCCGTGGGTGGCGAACTCGATTATCTGGATGAAGGCACGCTGGCTGCCGCCTTGCGGGCAAGAACCACCCTCTAGTTTTTCAGGAGAAACGTAATGGCAGCAAGCCGTTGGAAGCATGCTTTGAAAACTGCTCTGGGTCTTGCCGTCATTCTTGCTGTTTCTCCTGCCGTCGCAGCGCCCTCCAAGGCGCAGGTCGAAGGTCAGTATCGCAACTGGATCGAGCGGGATCTCTGGCCGGAAGCAAAGGCGGCGGGTGTTTCCCGCGCCGTCTTCGATCAGGCTTTTGTGGGCGTGACGATCAACTGGAAATTGCCTGATCTGGTCATCCCCGGTGAAAAACCGTCGACGCCGAAAGAGCAGAAACAGGCAGAGTTCGGCGCGCCGGGCAAGTATTTCAATGCCAAAACCATGGCGTCGGTCACGAGCGGCGGTCAGGCGCGTTACAGCCAATATTCCAGTCTTCTGAAACGCATCGAGCAGAAATACGGTGTTCCGGGGCCGATCATCGTTGCGATCTGGGGCCGTGAATCCGGTTTCGGCACGGTCAAGATTCCATACAACGTGTTCGAAGTTCTCGGCACAAAGGCCTTTATGGCGACACGCAAGGACATGTTCCGCAAGGAGCTGATTGCCGCGCTCGAAATCGCCTCGAAAGGCTATATCGACGAAAGCGCCATGAAAAGCTCCTGGGCTGGCGCGCTGGGCCAGCCGCAATTCATGCCGACTTCCTATCTCAAACATGCTGTCGATTTCGACGGTGACGGCAAACGCGACATCTGGAATTCCGTGCCGGATACGCTCGCTTCCATCGCCAATTACCTGAATTTGCATGGCTGGCAGAAAGGGCGTGACTGGGGTTTCGAGGTCAATGTCCCGCAGAGCGTGTCATGTTCGCTGGAAGGCCCCGATCAGGGCAAACCGATTGCCGAATGGGCCAAGCTTGGCATCACCCGCGTCAACGGCAAGGCGTTTCCCGCTGGTGAAATGAAGGGCGAAAGCT
>Ga0153948_1000261_pt1 | contig 28724 bp, 40 predicted proteins | sample TSNJ032MetaG_FD_104696 | JGI IMG/M metagenome (GOLD analysis project Ga0153948, IMG submission 104696) | Attine ant fungus gardens microbial communities from New Jersey, USA - TSNJ032 MetaG | ecosystem: Host-associated > Fungi > Mycelium > Unclassified | place: USA: New Jersey, Wharton State... | reverse complement strand
GCAGATAGAACAGCAGCAGCAGCCATTCTCAAAAACGAAAGCGTCAAAAGAAAAAAACCAATTTCCAAAAAATATAATATTTGTACTCCGCACACGCACGAGAAGGGAACACCTTCAACCTCATCCCCGATACATATCAATATTATCACTCCTCCATGTTCCGTCTCACCCGTCCTCTCTTCCAAGCACTCAAAAAATCAACAGGAATCACTGGACTTCCCATCCATCCAGATCCTCTCCCAGAACTCGTCAAAATCTACGAGCGCACCATCTCCGTTCTCTCTACCATCCCACGAACCTCCGTCTATCGTCAGGGCGTAGAAGGCCTTACATGGCACAAGCTGAACCTGGTACGAGCCGCAAACGGTAACATCACTCTCGCGGAGTTGACACTCAAAGAGGGTCATATCGAAGAGTCGTTGGAAATCGCTTCTGACGAACTCGAGTTGGCTCGAAATATGGTTAAGTGGAAAGCGTGTGTACCTTTCCCCGCCCTAGTCTTTGTTTTCATTCAAACCTTTTTGACATGTTTTTTTTATCTTTGCAGTTGGGAAGAACCTACGGAAAGATTCGAGCCAGGCCAGTGGGGGCACATTGGAAAGTCAACATGAGATAGATTTTTTTGTGAAGGACTTTGTTCACACTACCTCTGGGAGGACCTAAAGCAATTTGGGGGGGGACAAAGTGCCGAGCGAGAAGTCTAGATGTTGGATTCTATTCGTGTACAAAACAAGAAAAAAGAATATTGACAGCGTGGAAAAAATTCGCTGGAAGCAGGATTTGAACCTACGCGGTGAAACACCAAGTGATAAATTTGATCATTCAAATCACTCGCCTTAACGACTCGGCCATTCCAGCGTTGTGCTGTATTTGACCCTTGTACACTCTGACATGTCTATCAATATAAACGTAATCTAGTCGAGTCAGTAACAAAACTCTCCGTCAATCTTAAACCAACACTCACGCTTCCAACGAAAAAAGAAAATGGATTCCTTGATTCCCTTCACCACTTCAGGTGCTCTTATGGACTGTGTGGACAGTACGTCTACTTACCCTCGCTGCTTACACATCCCTTCTACGTATCCTGAGCTACTCTCTTTCCCTATCCATCTCTCCGTCCACCCACAACGCCAACTCGTCTACCACACACACATTCTCTTTACATCTGCATACCTCAACTCTTGCATCCCAATGACTCAGGGAAGATGCTTGTCGTTTTACGAGACGGTCGAAAACTACATGGTGTTTTGAGATCGTATGATCAATTCGGTATGCCCATCTCTTCTCTTCTTTCTCTCTTTCTCATCAGATCTATCCCGGTTCTCGCTCTGGTGAACTTTCCAGCCAACCTCGTTCTAGAAGACACAGTGGAACGTATATACCACGGAAACAGCTACGCTGAAAATTGGCACGGTTTATTTCTCATCAGGGGGGAAAATGTCGTGTTACTGGGTGAAATCGTACGTCGTTTTCATCTTGCTCTCTTCTTCCTCTTCACACTTCGTACCCTCTTTTTCCTTCTTGTTTCTTTACCAATCAAACATGATGATGGATTGATAGGACTTAGATAAAGAAGATGAAATCCCTCTTCGATCAATCGATTATCGTCTGCTTGAACCCTACGTGAAACAAGACGCTGAGCAAAAGAAGCAACGAGACGAGGTAACAGCTAGAATCCTCTATGAAAAAAAGGGCTTTTGCAAGGAAGGCGGTGAAGGTGATGGGTATTGAAGGGTGGAACATAACCTTCTTGTTTTGGTATCCTTTTTTTTGGTCCAGAGAATTATCCATCAGGGTACCTTGCAACGCCCAAGCAGATTCCAGGAGACCAACATGTATTCTTTGTTTAATCAAGCTTATCGTATCAATACCGTAAGGGTCCATATATCGCTGTAGCTACAGGCATAAACAATACAACATTTGTGTGGTTCCAAGCATAGTGAGACGGGGTGTATTAGATTCTAACAGAAAAGGCATTAAGAGACAGGAGAAAGAGGGAATCAGGGTCATAAAAATACAATTACTTTCTTTTTCGTGTTTCCTTACGATGCGGGAACCTTGCGTTTCTTGCCCTTCTTGATTGCGTCATTCGATCCTTTTGATTTGCTGTGACCATTTCGTAACTTGGTATTTGACGATTTAAGAGGAGCAGAAGTGGGGCTGGGTTTGCGACCTCTGGGATCTATATCAAGATCTTCTATGCGCTTGCGCAACTGGCGTTCACGGATTGTCAAGTTGTTTAATAGCTCCTCCTGCTTCTCTCGTTCCTTGCATATATCCTTATAGCGGAGTGTCTGCCAGCTGCACGCCACATGAGGCTGAGCTGGAGAAAACAACGATCAAGACACTTACCCATTATGGCGCTTACAGGATTTCTGTCCAGAGCACCACCACTCTCCATCCTCGTCCTCATTCTCGTCTTTCACATCGTAGCTCTCCAGCACACCGGCTCCATAAGCTTGCCATTCCTTCTCCCCAAAGCACAACCGTTGGTCCCAACCACACTGATCTATTTGCTCCGCTCGTTCACTCGCAAGCTGTAACAGCTGCTCACGCCAGGCGATTATCTCCATGCTGTCCCTAGTCTCCTTGCGCATCTTCACCACCTGATCCAACAACTCCCCGAGTCGCTCTGTCTCTCGATCTGTTCTTGATTGCTTTTTGACCTTGTCTTCCCAATCGGATTTGATCTTCTCGTCGACGCAAATGGTCATGCCTTCCCGCTTTTCAGCCTTCTTGACGCTCTCCCACAGCTCTTCCTTCTGGCCCCCTTTCTTGGCCCAGGCATCGATACGGGACTGCATGTACTCGACACCACATTCATCAGAGCAGTATTTGGAGATGGCGCCACGCGCAGGTTTGTGGCAAGCCTTTGATGAATCGGGGTTTGGATGGCGGAGGCCATTGAGGCAGCGTTGTTTGTAGGTGGTTTTGAGGTTCAAGTTGGGATTTTCTGACGAACGATCACATGAGCATGCAAAGAGAAGCAGACAGACATGCTCACGTTGGATGCAGGGTGGACAAAAGAATTGATCGACGAGCTCGACTTCGGATTCGGGCATGTTGACGCAGGTTGTATGGTACCACTCATCGCAACTATGGATCAGTGTGGAATTGGTGGGCAGAGTGGGACAGTGGTGAAACAGACGAACCGATCACAAGCAATCATGAAGCGGTCCTCGTCGTACTTTGTTTCACAAACACAATAGAGCTTGTCATCAGTAGACTCGTCTTCTTTCTCCTCATATTTTGGCTCTGGTTCTGGCTCGACAGAGCCACTCGCCATGAGGGATGTAGAGCGGGAGCGGGAGGCGGCAAAATGATTAGCAACAGCAGATTTCTTTGTTCCGGAAGAAGCTCTGGACTGTTTTGTAACAATGGAGCCCTCTATAGCCTTTGACTTGTTGGTAGACTTGGTTTTCTGCTGTTTGTGTGTGGTGGAATCTTTTGTCTTGGCAACTGCCTGAGGCAAGATGAGATGGAGGGGCAGGAATGAAGAAGGACTTACTTTGTCCTTTTTGCTGTTGGCAGAGGAGGCATGGGCAGGCTCGAGTTTGACGGGAGGGTCTGCATCTTTATCTTTGGGGCGGAAAAGGGCAGAGGCCAGCGTCGGCGGCGGCATGGAAGCAGGATCGGGTGCGAGAGGAGAAATGGGAGGGGAAGTGACGGAGGGAGAGATGGCAGAGAGGGGTGGAGGAGACAAGGGCATGGACTCTGGGGGGACCTTGGGACGAGGAGATGGTCTGTCGTCTATAAGGCTCAAGAGCTGGTCAGCGACGTCGTCAGAGGGGGCTTTTGGCTGGGGATGACTGTCGTTTGGGTCTTGTTCTGCAGGCTCGTGCTTGAGGGCTACATCGGGGTAGGGGACACGGGGCGGATGGAGCTGGGGGGGGAGGGTGAGGTTGTGGATGTTTGAGAAGACGGGGCTGATAGGGGAGGGGGAGGAAGGAGAGAGGTTGTGAGGGCAGAGCCACTGGTGTGGACGGTAGTGGGGGACGAGGGGCTGAGTGTCGAGGAGAGACGACTGCTGTTGGTTGACGACAAGGTCAAGAGACATTTTTCGGGGTGGAGAGAGAGAAAGACGGTGTTTCTTTGTGGGATGCTGGTCCTGCTGGTCGAGGCGTCTGCGCTCCTCAGAGGCAGCATGGACGAGAGCCTGGAAGGAGGGCGAGACAGAGTCCGGGCAGAGGAGAGAGGATATGTCGAGACGACGAGAGGGCATTGGGACAAGAAAGTGAATAAGAAAGAAAGAGGACAATTACATTCTCTCACACTACTAAATACACTGAAATCAGCTGTCCGACACGGCCTTGCAGTGTCGCCCACTCGCTGCACAATAAAATGCCAGCCAGAGCTCACCGCACCCAAGCCTGTCGCTCTCTCCGTCTCCAGCGTCCGCTGACGGTCTCGACCTCCTCGACCCTGCTGTCCTCCTAGAGGCGCACGGTCCTCCTCGAGATGCTTTGCCTCGCTGCCCCCGTCGTCAGCCCCAGCACCGTCCAAAGCTGCCCACCCACTCACCTGTGTGTTAAGCGTTGCCTCGCGCCCTCCCCGCTCTCCACTCTTATCCCCCCCGAGAAACTGTACAGTAGGACCCCGAGTATCCCCTCCTCTCCGGGGTCTCTCTCCTCTGCCACTTCCACCACCCCCAATGTCTGTCGCCACAACTAATCCCTTTGCTCTCCTCGACGGTCCGTCTCTTTCTCCTTCCCCCTGTCTTTTCTCACCCCTCCACCAGATAATCCCTCCCCTCCAAGCTCTCCTCCCCCTGCCCCCCAGCCCCCTCTCCCCTCATCCAACAAACAAAAACCTGCCCGTAGTGGCAACTACTATCCCCGTGGCGGTGCCAGATCCGCTCCAAAGCTCTCCCAGCAGCCCCAGCAGGACGACCCTGCACCAGATTCTCAGAGGAAATGCAAGTCTCTCTCTCCATCTCTCTCTCTTCCCTCATTGGTCACTAGTCGACAGCCGTCCCAGATCCCGTCCTGCTCCTCGTGGCTCAGCCCCTCGCGGTGGCCGCCGTCCCTTTGACAGGCACAGCCAGACCGGCAAGACGTCCGTCTTTTCTTGTTTCTCTCTCTCTCTTCTTCTCACCTCCATCCAGCGACTCGGACAAGAAATCTCATCAGGGCTGGGGAGGCGACGAGGGCAACTCAGAACTCAAGGCCGAAGAAGCTGCCGCCAACGATGCCGCCAACGATGCCGTCCTAGACCCCTCTGCAGACGCCCCTGATTCTACCTCCCATCCTCTTTCTGACCCTCCTCTCCCCAAGGAGCGTGATACCGAAGAAGACGACAATACCCTCACCCTCGATCAGTACCTGGCTCAGCAGAAGGACAAGGTCATTGCTCTCCCCAAGCTCCAGCCCACCCGTCCCGCCAATGAAGGTGCTGACCCAAGCATCTGGAAGGACGCGGTCCCTCTCTCCAAGGACGAAGATGCCCTCTCTTATTTCGTCGGCAAGGTGCTTCTTCCCTATTCCTTCTATCTTTTTCTTCCGCTCATTCAAACAGGCCAAGTCTGCCCCAAAGGCTCGCCCTAAAAAGGATGAAAAGGTCTACATTGAGATTGAACCCCTCTCTACTCGCCCTGACCGTCCTGGTCGCGGCCGTGGTCGTGGTCGTGGCGATAGAGCTCGTGGTTCAGGTCGTGGCCGTGGTGCTCCTCGTTCCCCTCCCCAATTTAACACTCCCAGCCTTGATGTCGGCGATCAGACCGCCTTCCCATCCCTCGTTTAATCCCATTTCCGCAAAAAAATTAGGGCAGAGTGTATCTGTACTTTTTCCTTGTTCCATTACTTGGCCTCCATGAATTTGATTCCTTGATCACGGCTGTTGCCGTGTCTGTCTTAGAAATCTGTGCTTCTCTCAGTTAAATTTCCCCCAATGCCTTTACAAAAGATATACATCGCCCGCCACGGTCCGTAAGATCCCCTCTCAGCTTCGTCTCAAAGTCTTACATGAGCCCACTCAAGGCTTTAGACTCAACTGGCTCACCACCACATGGCAAGTCATTTCTGGCTCTAGATCAATTTCATTTAACAGCCTCTCAAAGGCAAAGTCCTACTGGGCTTCCTCGCGATCCTCCCCTTGCGGCATATGGCGAGGTAAGAAAGACAGACTCAAAACAACGAAACCTCATTAATGTAGATAAAAGACACAAGCAACCCAACTCGCGGACTATTTCTTGAATTTACCACAAGACGAACGACCGACGGCCATTTTTTCTTCTCCATACTGTATTCCATATCTTTTCTCTCTCTCTCTCATCTTCTTGATCCCCGATCATTCAGATCGTTGTCTTCAAACTGTACAACCTACAGCAAAAGCCCTTAATCTCCCTATTTACGTCGAACACGGTCCGTCTTTCATATATGAATTTTTGTTGGCAAGTCTAATTCGTCAAAAAAAACAAAGGACTTTCCGAATGGTATTCTCCTGTCGTACCGGGAACAGGTCTTCATCCACGTCCAGGTTCCGCTACCTCTCTCCAATCCCACTTTCCCCAAATCGATCCCACCTGGTCCTCTATCTGGTATCCCACCCAAAAGGGCGAAACCGTATCCCAAGTACACGATCGATCAGATGGGTTTCTGGCCGTCTTCCTCTCCCAACTCGAAGGACAACATGAACGGATACTTTTAATGAGCCATGCTGCTCCTATCATCACGCTCGTACGTTCCCTGGTGGGCGATAGACAACTCCCGCTTCTTGTTGGTTGCTGTTCATTATCCGAACTCGTGCAGGAGAGTGGCGGTGGTGTTGGTGGTTGGAAACCGATCAAGTTGGCAGATACAGCTCATTTAGATAAAGGTCCCTTGAGAGAATGGGGATTCGATTACGTAGAAATCGAAGCAGGAGAGGTATGTCATTCTTTTTTTATATAGCATTCCCATAACTGAACAAGGATAGGTCGTCCAGGACCCAGGTGTACCCGGTACTGAGAATCTTCCAGAGGGGCCTGCAGGACTGCAACCGGTCCAGAGTCTGCTATGAATATTTTCGGCCTACTACATTTACAAGCTAAATCGTGATGAAACCACTCGCATAACTAACACTGTATTCTGAAACCTCCGTGACTTGAGCACTTTGATCATACTTGACCCATGTGCAAGATGCTTTCCTTCCACTCGCCCTCTCTAAGCGAACAAGCGCGCCCCATAAGACACCAATGGCATGACATCCACAGATGGTGTTTGCTGTTGTCTTGAGGTATTTATGAAAATCAGTATGAGCAGTCAATGCACTCCTGTTCTTGTCCGCCAAGATACCCATCCCCTCATGATCCAACTGGGTGATGGATTCCCAAATGCTCTGATCCGGATCTGGGGGACTTGCCCTAGTGATATGCCAACCTTCGTCAGGCGAAAAGGGTGAAGAAACGGGTTTGGGTTTAGGATAATAAAAGGTATAATCGTATCTCTGGCCCCTTTTTGAGTATATAAATCAGCAGTGAGTCGAATCAACAAAAGGAAGGCCAACAACGAACCAATGGCAGAAATCACTGGAGACAATGGCAATAGTCCCTTCTTGAGCGAGAAAAGGTGCAATTTTATCTCCGTACTCGAGTTCGGCTGCTTGATCGAGATTACCAATTAGAACCGGTACGATCTTGATGTCCTTGCTAAATAAAATAAAGGGTCACTGCTGATAAGAAAAAACGTATAAAAAGACAGCTCTCTTTCCTCACCCCTCACAGACTTTGCGCAAATAAGGCAACTGCATTTCAATACTATGCTCTCTCTCATCTACCGTCATAGACATCCATTCAAACCCTCCTGTAGCATGCAAGTTGTTGACAGCTTAAGAAGATAGTGATTGAGCAACATTCGAGAAAGGTAGCCTTATACACTCACTTGCTGTGTCCACAGGCAATGTCCCAATCGGGGTGTCGTATGTGTGGCATCTAGTAAGTGCACACGTCTTGATTCTCCAGTGGTGTGAAGGACCAAAAATAAACACTCGGCGGCTATTTTTGAAATGAGAACGTGAGAAGGAGAAGCGGGTGGAGATAGAGGGGGGACAAGAGAGAGAAAGAAAGGAAGAAAAAAAAAACGAAAAACCAACGTGGTGGAAGGATCAATGCACTTGTACGCCCAAGCAGCGTTCTCACCGGAAAAAGCATAGCCCGCATGCCTGGAATTTTACCACAAAAAAAAACAAAAACAAATGAGAGAGCTGTCAAGTCATATAGAACGTGATTAAATCCGTCGTACGGAGCGATAATGCCTTTGCACCCTATAGCTGGGAATTGTTGTCCGGGGTGCCTCGGGGAAACACGCCTTAGCCAACCGAGTAGATCCGCGGTGAGCTGAGGTGCTGTTATGTAGGTTTGATTTTTTCAGCTGGAGTAGTCACCCCCTTCTCTCTCACTTTTCACTAAAGAGATCGTCTTACCGTTGCTGGTATACCAGGAACCGGCATGAGCTGCGCCGCGGAATCGATTTTCCTCCTGATGATAGTAATGGGACATATCCATTGAGGGGATGTGAGCACAAAGCAGCAAATCTGATGTAGACCAAGGTTGGAGATCGATAAGAGAACCGATTTCACAAGCCGATAAGTGTAGTTCCCCCAAGAACCAATTACCCAAATTGGATTGTTCAAGGCTTGAACCACTGAAATCATCTTCTCCATCATCTTCTTTCATCTTCCATATCGAAATTCCTCAAAAGTCAAGTCATTTGTAGAGCATATAATCATGGCTTTGGCAATTATCGCATACTGAGAAAATACATTGAAGAGAGAGAGAGAACTTTCTACTCCTCGGACCGCAGACGACCGGTGGAGTTGATGACTTTGATATTCATAGTCTGAGCTCTGCGAGTAATGATAATCTTGTCAGAGAACGCCGAGAGTAGCTTCGCATGAGACTATACATACTTTTTGACAATAGCAATACGCTTGCGGCTGCTCACGTTACCAGCAATCTCAGCAGCAATCTTATCCCTGTGCATGAGCAAGACGTCAAGATCCCTCTCGTTGTTGACAGGGAACTTCTTGTAGCCGTTAGGAAGAAGATGACGTGTCTGAGTACCAAAAACTTAGAAGATGATATGATCAGAAACGGAGCAAGGTATCGTACTTTCTTGTTGCTACCGTAGCCAATCTAAATCCTTCAAGTCAAATCCCCATGCATGGCAAAAATCAAATCTCTAGCGTACCTTGGGCATGGGTGTCTGACCCTTGAAGCGACGCCTCACCCTGTTGTCAATACCCTTTGGTTTCCGCCATGCCTCCTTGACGCCATGGTACCGATCTGACTGATGGCGCCTGGAAAGAATGTAAATGAGATGTGCGTAAACAGGCAAATGCAACGGACTTGAATTTGTTGGTACGTTTCTTGACGATGGGAATCTTGACGGCCATGAGGATGGTCTACTAGTTGAAAAAATGTAAGCAGGAAAGTAATCCAAAAGTCGCAGGTGGCATCCAGCCCAAATCCCACTGTTCCACCATGCAAGTGGTATGATATAGATCCAGACGACATTGACGGAGCATAGGCAAAACTTACAAGTCTTTTGGGCTTGAGGATGACGGCGTTGACAGTACTCTCGACAGCAAGTATAGTTTGTGTGTTGGATTAGGTCATGCGGGACCTTGGACACCCTAAATGTGACAGCAACCCTGACGGCAATCACTGACACGGTTTCCCAGCCCTGTCAGAGATGGTCCGACTAAATATGAAAGGCGGGGACCTGAGGAGCTGTAAAGAACGACAGGGCTTGGAGGCTAGGAGGGAAAGGGGAGGAGACGGTCGGAGCATGGGAAAGTGCACCGGGGTCCTCATCACCACCTTGCCCGAACTACCACAAAACTCTTTCTTATACCGTTGCATGCTTTCCGTCTCTGCCATCGATTACAATCTTGATGACGACTATTGGTCGCGTGATGATCATGATTTTTGGCTGCATGACGATGACTATGAGTTGTTTCCAAAGTCCTATCGGGCAACGAGCGTTGGCAGCTGGGAAGTGACATCAATGGGACGGGGATTTGACTGGACACAATCTGACAACTCTATGCAAGGTAACCAAGCCGAGGATCTTCCGCACATTCCAGCCGCCCGGGCACCGAAATTCCAGAGTAACGTCCAAAAATCACCCAACGTGGCCTCCTCTCCCCTTCTGTCCTGCTTGCCGCTTAGTCTTCCTTCTCCCGTTACTTCTTCCCGATCCCTTCCATCTCATTCCCCCTCCTCTCCCCGGCCTCGCTGTCGTTCATCCCAACAGCGGGTATCCCTCTTCGCTGGCCGAGTCTCCATAGCCCCCGTAGAAATTTCATCAACCCCACCGATGCTGCTCCCGAGCCTCGAGCCCACAAACAGTTCAGAGAGTCTAATCAATGTATTGGCAAGTATCCGCGCATCGTCTCCTGTGAAAGAGCGCTCGTTCCTGAGTGAGAAAAGTATTTCCGAATATGTCATACAAAGCGAAATCGGGAGGGGCGCATATGGAATCGTCAAACGAGGAAGAGAGATCTACGGAGATGGCTCCCTTGGAGTAAGTCTCCTCCCTCTTCCGCTACCCCTCGATTCTTTGAAGCGATCCGGTGGTAGCCGCCTCTAGTAATTAAGCAAGTCATCAAGTCGCGCATTCTTGCCGATTGCTGGAAGAAGCATCCTGAGCATGGCACGATACCAATAGAAATTTACGTCATGTCAGCCGTCTCAAATATCTCTTACGTGCTTCCCCCTCGTCGACCGTGGGACCCGTTGAGACACAAGATCAGAGAATCTGATGGCAACCCAGACGATGATCACTGGCTTGAGGGAAAGATCGTTCAGGGACATCCAAATATATGTTCACTGGTCGATTTTTTCGAGGACGATCACTATTATTACTTGATCCTTCCTTCGTCAACACCAGAAAGACTTCCTAATGGGCTCTCTCCTCCTTCTGATCTTTTTGATCTGGTAGAGTCTTTTCCCCAAGGCTTACCGCCAAGCGCTGTGCGCACCTACCTTGGTCAAATCGCAGACGCACTGGCTTTCCTGCACTCTCAAGGCATAGGTTCGTTGTTTGTCACGATTTCTGATGGCATTTCCTGACTGTTCCCTAGTTCATCGGGATATTAAGGATGAAAACGTAGTTCTCGGTTCAAACGACCAGTGCATCTTGATAGATTTTGGAAGTTCTGGGTTAGTTAAGAAAGGAGGCTGGGATACCTTCAATGGAACGCAAGTCGATCCCCTACCCATGCGTATATATTTTTACTTAACGGATAACTATAGCCTCGACTACGCTAGTCCAGAAATTCTACGTGGTGAACGCTACTATGGGAAGGAACAGGATGTCTGGGCATTTGGTGTTGTTGCATACGTTCTGCTTGTTGGAGAATGCCCCTTCATGACAATAGCGGAAGCGCAGGAAGGTCTTGAATCTCCATTTGCGAATGCATCTATTGCTTTAGACGAGCGCTGTGCAGACGACAAGGAAGGGGAAGAAGAGGATGGCGGCGGTATGCTCGGAGATGCTGCTGCTCTTGTCCGTGCCTGCCTTCGCGTCGACATTACTGCCCGGCCGTCCTTTGAAAAGATTTTGCAGTGCCGTTTCCTATCCGGCAACGGTGGCTGGGCATGAAAGACCAAATTTCTTATGTATCATGTATCATCCCTCTATTTGTAACACACCAACGCTAGTTTCTGATCACGGTCAGGTGATACCCATCCTGGCACCGATAGATTATGATAATAAACCACTCATGTGTACCATAGATATTGTGCCCTTCGTTTTACACTTGCATGGTTTCGTTGTCTATGGCCGACTCTGCGACTGTCACCAACACCGGTCCTCGGCTAGGGCGGAGGGGAGGCGAGTCATGATCAGAATGATCACGCCAGTTTTATCAGCCATCAGATCTATCTATCGATAAAAAATTTGCCTGTTGTGGTATAACTAGGCCAAACAGATCCAACTTTCCTATCTTTCTCTCCTTTTCTTTCACCCTCATCTCCCTCCTCTTCTTTCCTTTGTCTTCACACTCATAAGTAAGTTGTCCTGGTTCTTGATATTTCTTTTCGATGGTCCCTGGAGCTTGATAATCATGATCATTAATGGATCTCGTCATCGCATATATGATGAGCGTTTGCTCAACTTTACTGCTCACCCGCCTTTGTCGCTACTATTGGTATAATTTTGACGCTCGTCTCTAGGACTACATCAAAATGGGAAAAGAAAAGACTCACGTTAATGTCGTCGGTGAGCTTGGCCTTCGTTAATCGCCTAATCCGCAATGGTCCTCATATGCTCCTCCAGTCATCGGTCACGTCGATTCTGGAAAGTCCACTACCACCGGCCACTTGATTTACAAATGTGGTGGAATTGACAAGCGTACTATTGAAAAATTCGAGAAGGAAGCCGCTGAACTCGGCAAGGGTTCCTTCAAATATGGTGGGTATATTAAGATTGAGCATGTGTTAACAGCCTTGAATCATTTTTATTAGCTTGGGTTCTCGATAAGCTGAAAGCTGAGCGTGAGCGTGGTATCACCATCGACATAGCTCTCTGGAAGTTCGAGACTCCCAAATACATGGTTACTGTAAGTTTTACCAGGATTTGATTCAGGAAATTTTCAGCTGATCCCAAAGATAGGTCATTGATGCCCCCGGACACCGTGACTTCATCAAAAACATGATTACCGGTACCTCTCAGGCTGATTGTGCCATTCTTATTATTGCCGCTGGTACTGGTGAATTTGAGGCTGGTATTTCCAAGGATGGTCAGACTCGTGAACACGCTCTCCTGGCGTTTACTCTCGGTGTCCGTCAGCTCATCGTTGCCGTGAATAAGATGGACACTACCAAGGTGCGACATTCCGGTTCTTTTGACTATGTCACTGACTCCCATCTTAGTGGAGTGAGGATCGGTTCAATGAAATCATTAAGGAGACTTCGACTTTCATTAAGAAGGTCGGATACAACCCCAAGGCAGTCGCTTTCGTGCCAATCTCAGGATGGCACGGTGACAATATGTTGGAGGAGTCTGAAAAGTATTTCAATTTCCAAAATCAGAAATTTTCTCGTCTAATTGATTAATTTTAGCATGCCTTGGTATAAGGGCTGGCAGAAGGAGACGAAGGGTGGTGTAGTCAAAGGGAAAACCCTACTTGACGCCATTGATGCTATCGATCCCCCGACACGTCCGTCAGAGAAACCGCTCCGTCTCCCTCTCCAAGATGTTTACAAGATCGGTGGTATCGGCACAGTGCCTGTTGGCCGTGTTGAGACTGGTATAATCAAGGCTGGCATGGTCGTCACTTTCGCACCTACAAACGTGACCACTGAAGTCAAGTCCGTTGAAATGCACCACGAACAACTCGAGCAAGGTAACCCAGGTGATAATGTTGGTTTCAACGTCAAGTAGGTCCTTTTGTTTTGTCTTATACTATGAAAACCCAACAACTCGTTTTCAGGAACGTGTCTGTTAAGGATATCCGTCGTGGTAATGTTGCATCTGACTCTAAGAACGACCCTGCCAAGGAGGCCGCTTCTTTCAATGCCCAAGTCATTGTCCTCAATCACCCTGGTCAAATCAGTGCCGGCTATGCCCCTGTGCTTGATTGTCATACTGCCCACATTGCCTGCAAGTTCTCTGAGCTTGTTCAGAAGATTGATCGTCGAACTGGTAAAGCTCTCGAAGAAGCCCCCAAGTCTGTCAAGTCTGGGGATGCTTGCATTGTCAAACTTGTGCCCAGCAAGCCTATGTGTGTTGGTGAGTGGATTTGTACTAGCTGGTTAAGCAGTACATCTCAAATGATATGATAGAGAGCTACAACGAGTACCCGCCTCTTGGTCGGTTTGCCGTCCGTGACATGAGGCAAACTGTCGCTGTTGGTGTCATCAAAAGTGTCGAGAAGACTGACAAGAGTGGTGGCAAAGGTCAAATCCCATCCTTGGAAGTTTATGTGATAGGAACTAATTTATTTTATTTGCAGTCACGAAATCGGCGGAGAAAGCTGCGAAGAAGAAATAAGTTAGACACGAATTGCATTAATGTTTTTTCTTCATGGTATTTTACACGCTTTGCTTTCATCTGTATCCCATCACGAAGCTGGCGGCGGGTCAGCTTTTCACATGTATCAAAATTTCAGCAATCCCAGCAATAGCCGCTTTGTGACGTGTATGTTTAGGATAAGGTTCAATGTGAGCACAGAAGTTGTTTGTGACAAGTATTCGTGTGGGAATTCAGTAAGGTCTGGCCACGGCAGGATTTAACAAACATGTGTCGGTTCTGTGTTTTCTATCTGACGAGGTCCCAAATCTACCCCAACTGTTCTTCCGAAGACTTCCATCATGAAACTGAAGAGGGATCGAGTCAATGCCGCATCCCATCGTCCTTTGGAGTGCTCGTCTCGGACGAACGCATGCTGCGCTTGAACTTCCAGAAACTGCATGGATGTCAGGGCCATTGTAAGTTAGTCATTTCAGGCCAGGTAAACTTACTGAGCATGTTACTTTGGCGTCTTCGAGAGTTGTGCGAATGAGATCCCTTCCCTTCCGTGGAACATGGGTGTCCTTAGTCGAAAAGACCATAAATACAAATTCTCGGAACGATTCAAATCCTGATATGTACTTGTTTTCCAAAAATCATCTACAGGCACATTGAAAACAGTACAATAAGACTCTGAGGATGGTTGCTTACCACAACTTCGCCTTTCCCAGTTAGATTTCCGTTGCGCACCTTGATCAAAGTATCGTCACTTTTCCCCTTCCCTAGCGTAGCGCTGTGGATATCAGTTGCGAAAAAACAGACAGAAGTGAGAACTCTGGCATCGAAGGCAGCCTGTCAGGGAGAGAGTGAGGTAGGAGACGGGTTCTTGAAGCTCAATTATTTTAATAATAGTGCACACACCCTGAATGCCTTGCGTCTGATGTCAAAACTTGATTCTAACAAAGTATAAGAAGGCTTACTAGATGACCACCTAGACACATTCCAGTCACTATTGCACTCCGGGTTTCAGGACCATAGTTCATAGCAGGATCACGATAAATGCTCACCAGCGATGCGCCCGTTGCAGTTTGCCAAGCCACAAAGGAGATCGATAGATATAGTTGCGTCCTGACTAGTTTGTAAGTGACTGATCATTCTTCTGAGATTGCTGGGATCACCTCATCGTATGCAGCAACCGACTTCTCTACCTATTCAAGGTTGAGTCAGCGAACGAGAGGTGAAAGCCATTATGACTTTGTAGTTGTTCCCTCTGTCGGTTCCTGACAAAATATGAGTGAGAGATCACATTTACGGAGCTATTGGTACCTTCGGTATCATATGGAATGGGTTCGGGTCCTTCGAACTCATGATAAACAGAAGGGCAGGCTTTGTGGAAGGCGGTGAATTGCCATGCAGTCATGTACAGACTTTTACCTACCAACCACAAAACCTTGGCTAGCAATTTGACCCGCAAAGCGTTCAACAGGTCCGGTCACTTGGTAAATCTCACTTTGTCAGTGAAAGAACAAACAATTCAGGTCTTCGCTGGGACTACTCAAGGAGAAGGATTTCACCTGAACACGACAACACCTGTACAAAGTCGATTAATGAGCGTGTGTAAGTCTGCGAGCTTCAATAAACATGACTTTACCGGGGAATTTAGCTTGTGGATAATTTGGCACGTTAGGCGAGATGACGTAGATCCTTATCGGACGCCCATTGTCTAGTGTAGAAGGGATATCGTAATGAGTTTTTGTGATCAGCATCGGTGATGTGTGAAGCGATAAACACTTTGCACACAGCGGGTATGTCCGAGTCTGACGAACGTTTGTTCTCTCGTCACAGGCAAGATATATATATATTCAGCATTTTTGATCGTCTGCTATTTTTTGTCCCTCTTACATCGACGTGTTATGGACAACAAAACATCTCGCTTACGATCACTCGATGCCTCGGACAAGAAACTTGCACTGTTCATCGTTGGAAAAGCTAACCTTGAGAGTCTTGCTCTTGCAAACCGCCAAGGTAAGTTACGAGACTCAGCGAGCGACTGAGACTTTACTTAACCTTTCCACCAGTGTACAGTCATCCTCTTACCCTCGGTATTTGGTTGTTACTTTCCTTCGCCTTCGTCCATGCAATGAACTGGTGGCCCTCGACTCATCAAGCTTTGGCCATCCTCGCATATCTCAAACCTCTTCCGGCCTTTGCATCAGTAGCTGTCCCGTTAATGTTTCTTGTTGACTGGTGATTGGAACAAGAAAAAAGTTCAAGTCCCAAGTACTAATTCTCCCTAGGATCAATCGGCCCTATTTTGAAAAGCGCATGCAAGCAACGATGAAAGAGAGGGATATGTACGACCCCGCCCAGTACTACAGTCAGTCACCTGCGTCAGGTTTCTGGATTTTCGAGTATGATGATAAATTTATTGGATTTATCGCCTTGGACGCAAATGAGGCGGAAAGAACACAGAAGGGAATGATAAGGCATTTTTATGTAGAGGAAGCATACAGAGGGACAAAAATCCAGGAAGATTTGCTCAATCACGCTCTCAATCACGCTTTCGAGAATAGCCCTTGCTTGGAGTCAATCGAGGCAGTTGATGCTCGAGGCCTAACGCCCTACTTAAACAAATGCTATCAGCAGGCAGGATTCCGTCTTGGAACGGAGTATGAATCAATAGGTCTCTGGGGGCGGTGGAAGTATGACAGGATTATCTTACAAAAGAAAGATTGGAAAAAACCTAGTGGCTAAATGTATCTTATCTCGATATAATAATTTATTTAGTTTTTGTTTGAACGTCATGAACACTTTACGATGTTACTCTCCACTTTGCTGGCGGAGCCTCGCTCGTGCTATCCTTTTCTGCTTTTACAGTCGACAGCAGCCCAATCAATTTTTCCCCTCCTCCGCGCTCTATGTACCCGACCTACAGTCCACACGATCTGCTTCTCTTTGCTCTATGCTCCTTCAACCCTTGTCAATTCAAGTTCTGCTGTGATCGACTGGACGGCCCAAATTCCGGGATACAGCAGCTCGTATGATTTCCAGGCTGAACTATTTGCGAAAGTCAACAGTGGTTCGTAAACCCTCTGGTAATGCATCCTGCCATGAAATGAATAATATCCGTAGCACCAAGGGATAGGCCCCTGGCCGTTGTAATGGACTCATTGGAGATACTATCGGAGAACTTAGCGTCTTCAATGGAGGTCTACGAGTTTCTCCACCGATTATTACGGATTATCACGTCTCATCCATGTCAGCGGTCTCTCTTCCAATCACATCTGCATTTATTTACACTCCGTGTAGGCCCGTCCCAGCTCATCATACACTCTGTAAAGCCCGAGAACATTGCAGATCTCCTCCTCCAGACTTCCTTCTCGTCGCTATTAGTTAACTTGAAGGCGCACGCGATTTCTCTATTCCTTCATCTCTCCAAAGAATACATGATCTCACCCCCGCCAGTTACTCCAGAACCCAAATTTTGGAGTATCTTCATCCCTCTCAGTGAAAGGTTAGATGAGATTGAACGGCTCTCCTTCGGGCCTCAGGGTGAAGGGAGTGGATGTAACAGAGAGATGATCATTGAAATTCTTGCACGCGGAATCAACACACAAGCAGGAAAACGAGGTGCAGAAAGAGTATTAGAAGGCTGGAATGCAACCAGGAACATGCCTTGTTCTCTCCCAGACCTGCAGAGCCTCAAGTCCTTGTTTTCTCAGAAAGAACTCATGGAGGTACTTATATTCGGATTTAACACTGGTCTGGATGCTAAATTCGGGTAAAGGCTGCTCCTGACCCAACGCAGAATTTATCTTTCAATTTGAGCCTGAGCGAATCTCAACAACGATCCCGGGCCGAAGTACCTCTCCCCTACGCGCATGAAGGTTTGACTTCTTTTTTTGAATACATACCGTTCGTCTGCTTATTTGACTGTGCAGGACAACGCATTGATATGACTCGATCTCACACAGGTGTCATCTTTTATGACCCAGACTCAGCAGATGATATTGACGACGACGATCCTGATGATGATTTGGATATATGAACTGTTTATAATATGTTTGTGCCCTATGAAATGCTAATGCAGGATAGGAATGATCGTCGTTGGGTAGCTTTGGAACCGTCTTCTCGAGTAGAGTCACGATTTTCGTGTGTGGTTGTACGTCGTACCTCGTCGGACCGTCTCCCATTATGATAGGAGAGATGACCAGTCATATGAGAAGGCATGCTTATAGGTCGCCTGGCGATTTGTGCTTTGCGCTTTGGAGGTCGCAGCTGTAGCGTTTCTTCTTCTCTATGATTGATGTCGCTCCGGAGTTTCTGCTTTCCGGAAATTTGGATAGACCGTGCCCTCGGTTTCGCTTGTTTCTAAAAGAACGTCAGTGTAGTTTTAGTACATGAGAATATGAAAACATACACGAAAGCACAATCGAGTCAGTGAGCGTCCCTGTCCTATTCCACCTGGATTCGAAGATTGTCGGAGAGAGTTGGAAGAGTCGTTTGCACTCTTGATATCATTTACGCTGAATTTTGTGAATATATGATGCATTTTTTTCTTGACCATTTTCACCGCAAGATAGATTCTAGCTTGCGAAGGTACACTAGATTCAGGTTGGGGCCCATGCAGTGTTGATTTAGGACAGAGACATCCAAGGACAGAGGATTGATCCTTTTCGGAGATACCAAAAACCAAGTTTGCTTCGCCACTATTGCATCCATTGAAGGCACGATCCAGAACTTCGTTAGCATAGCGTTGAGTGCTTGTTTCTTCCTGCACCGGAAAGGGACCAGATGGAAGGCTGCTGCTAACTCTCCAACTCCTCCGAACATGAGTAAGGTTCGAGCTTCCAGGTCTGCAACCCGAATCCGATGTTGCTTGAGCCAAAGAATTTCTTGCCTGAGAAAACGAAGGTTCATCTGAGCAGAGAGACGTCGGAGATAAGAACAGTGTCCACGAGTTGAGACCATCTGGCTGCGGCAAGTATAAGGATCCTGCATTGCGCTCTAATGAATCTGTGTGCAGGACTTCGGTATGGCGAAACTGGATCGATGAGGAGGATAGCGTGTCAAGACTAGGGCGTTTCATCGATGTTCCATGTAAGCTTTCGTCTAAATCAAGATGGTAGGCAGGGTCGTTGCTGGAGACGTTGAATTGGTCGCAACTGATGCTCAGTTCGTCTCGTAAAGAGGAAAAAGACGAGAGGTCAGGTATCTCGGGGAGTGTTAAGTCTACCAGGTCAGAATCGATATCTGACACATTGGAGTATAGTTGCTGGGCGTCATAGATATCCTGTTTCTGTACACTAAGTTCGATCTCATCTTCGAACTTGTTGACTTTGTTTGGCGAAAATGAGAGATGGGGTAGGGTCGTCGTATATGCGCTCGAGAATGAAGTGTTCTGAAGAATCAATTGGATAAATTGTCTACTCAGTCATGAAACCCACCGCCAGCGAAGAGTGTAGACTCAGGTCATCGGGCTAACGACATAATTATGACTAGGATCATCATTCTCGTGATGCCAGATCACGTACGGCAAGGCTGGAAGGCGTGTTGTCTGGGCTTAATGTTGTCGCAGGATCAGGTCTAAACTTATGAAATGAAAAAATGCCGCGCTGAGGGACTTGGCAGAAATGAAAGTCTGGTGAATGTTGGCTGGAACGTGGATAATGGGAATCGCTAGGTGTACAAAATTTCCGACCTGGGCTTGCCGGCCATGCTCCAGGAACAGAGGGACTTGGAGAAGAAGTGATCATGGTCGAAGCCAAGAGGCAAAGTCTGAAACGACAAGTCTATTTGAACTTCAGTTAAGTATATGCATTGACCCCGTGATCTTTTATAAGAAATTAGATTCATCTAAAAAGAGCGAAAGGATAGCAGGAGCAAAATTTAAAGAGTGTTGCGCACAGCAGCATTGACACTTTCCGCAAAGTAGTCAATATTGCTGTTGTTCAAACCGGCCATGGAGATGCGACCATTTGAGGTCATGTAGATATGAGCCTTCTCTGCAAGAGCCTTAGTTTGAGGGGCTGTCAATCCAGTGAAACTAAGATCCCGATTTGTGAATGGTGACTAGCAAAGATAAAGGGGGATCTCCCTACCTGAACATTCCGATTTGGCTCTTAATGTGGCCCCACTCTCCAGGCGTCTTGAGGTTGTGAGTCAGGAGGTTGTAGAGCTTTTCACGCATGCTGATGATCCTGTTGGCCATGCCTTTCACTTCTCCAGTCCACTGAACGTACAAGGCCTCGTCGCCGAGGATAGTGTTGGCAATACGAGCACCATGGACAGGCGGATTAGAGTACATAGGACGGATGACAATCTTGAGTTGAGAGTCGACACGAGCTTTCTCTTCAGGAGATGCTGTCGTCATGGAGAAAGCACCAACACGTTCGCCGTAGAGGCCCATGTTCTTGGCAAAAGATTGGGCTACGGCAACCTGATGTCCCTCCTTGACAAATAAGCGCACGGCATGAGCATCACGGTCGGTGGAGCCAGATGCAAAACCTTGGTATGCCATGTCAAAGAAAGGGAAAAGTTTCCTCTCTTTCACAATGTTGGAGATGGTGGCCCATTGTTCAGGGGTGGGGTCAATACCAGTAGGGTTGTGTGCACAAGCATGTAATAGAACAATAGCACCCTCTGGTGCAGCCTAATATTACAGGTAAGCGTTCTCGGAGACCCCGGATGAACTGAGCTGCGCACCAGGAGATCAGCCTTAAGACCTTCGAAATCAAGGCCGACTGTTTTCTTATCAAAGTAGCGATAACCACAAACTTCAAGGCCCGAGTCTTTAAACAAAGGAATATGATTACCCCAGGTCGGAGTTGGGAGATAGATAGCTTTCGAGTTAGGATAGTGGCGGGCAAGGAAGGCACCACCAATACGGAGGGCGCCAGTTCCCGAGATAGATTGAGTAATGGAAATCTGAGAGACGTGTCAGATCGGTCACGGAGTACAAGAGCATGACTCACCGCATTTTGGTTCAAGGGGTCACTGTCAGCACCATAGGCCAGAAGAGCAGCACGTTTGGTGAACTCTGCGAGACCAGTAATGGGAAGATATTCCTTGTCAATCTTAGAAGCATGTATAGCTTCTTCTGCCTTCAGTACGGCATCAGGACAAAAAATTTCTTTTGACTCAGCTGAACTACAAACCTTTTGAACTGATGGTAGGACGTAGGGTTTGCCGTTCTCGTCACGATACGCACCAACACCAAGGTTGATTTTACGCGGATCATTGTCTGCTTTGAAAGCTTCGGTAACACCTAGAGGTGACGGGATATGTCAATACCATTGGAGGGACATCGAGAAGCGTGTGTGAGGAGTCAGACATACCGAGGATTGGATCAGGAGGACCTGCAGGAACGGCAGACCAGATAGAGAGAGTACGGAAAGCGGCTCTGTTAAGAGAGACAACAGAACGACGGGCGACAGACGAGGCAAGCATGCTGGGTATCGTATGTACAACAGTGGTTTGTGTTACTCCTGTGCTGATATTCCTCCGGCGGCTTGATCCGAAAGATTCGGCGTGGGAATCTATGCGAGATTATCAGCAGCTCAGTTTTGGCTAATCTGGCATTTATCATAAATAATTGTCTCCATGTCAGAAATTCCTGTTGAAAAGTATGCCTCTTTCTCTTGACCTCTTTTCCAAAATTTACTACTGCCTAAAGCACTGAGGATTCAAAGAGCCTGTCCAAGAGCGAGTTGAAAAAACAAGCGAAAGCCGCTGAAAAGGCACGGAAGACAGCTGAAAGGGCCGAGAAGCAGAAAGAACTTGAGGCCCAAAAAGCAGCAGCAGAACCAGTATGTTGACGCACACTCCCAATACTACTCTAATGATTTTGTTGAAGGACTGCTCCCTGGGTTCTTATGGTATACTCCCCCTCAATCAATCACAGTCAAGACCACGTCGCGAAAGGGTCCATTTTGTCTCCCTACCTGATCGTGATGGCCAGACTGTACTCTTCCGCGCTCGGGTCCAGACTTCCCGTGCTCAAGGAAGTAAGATGGTCTTCCTGAATCTCCGTCAAGGAACGGAGTCTGTCCAGGCATTGGCTGTCGTTACTCCCGAAAAGATCTCAAAGCAAATGGTCAAGTGGATCGCTGGTTTGACTGACGAGAGCATCGTCCTTGTGGAAGGTGTCGTACGTAAGTCTCCGGAGCCTATCAAGAGTGCGACTGTCGACGATGTCGAGGTGCACATCACCCAGGTATACTTACTTTTTCATCATACTAGCGATCTGACAAGAGGATCAGGTCCATCTTATATCAAGTGTAGAAGGTAGACTGCCATTTTCTTTGGACGATGCTTGTCGCCCAGAGACAGAAATTGAAGAGAGTGGCGCTCAGTTTAATCGCGTCCTCCTGGACACTCGTCTCAACAATCGGGTGATTGATCTTCGTGTGAGTGCTTGAAGTTTAGCATGCCGCTGTAAATAATTATACAGCCGTCAGACTAAAACGAACCATGCCATCTTTAGGCTCCAAGCAGGCATTAGCGAGCTATTCCGCGAATACCTACGTACCAATCACTTTACGGAAATTCACAGCCCTAAACTGCAGGGAGCAGCCACTGAATCTGGTGCTTCCGTCTTCAAGGTCAACTACTTCAAGGGTTAATCAACTTCAATTGTTTACTTGTCATCCTATTGATCAACATCCTCCATAGGTAATGCATACCTCGCCCAGTCGCCTCAGCTCGCCAAGCAGATGGCCATCGCCGCCGATTTTGAACGTGTTTACGAGATAGGTCCTGTTTTCCGCGCCGAAGACTCCAATACACACCGTCATATGACTGAGTTCACTGGTCTTGATCTTGAAATGGCCATAGAGGAGCACTATCACGAAGTTCTTGAGCTCCTCGACGGTCTCTTCTTGCACATCTTCCGAGGACTACGAGATAGATATAAGAGGGAGATAGAGGTTGTTCGTATACAATTTCCTGCCGATGAGTTTAAGTGGAGAGAAGGGCCAGAAGGTACCCTTAGGCTCACCTTCAAAGAAGCTGTGGACCTCCTAGCTGAAGACGGCGTTTCAAGAGAAGAGCTAGATGATATTGAGTAAGCCCCGCCCACCTCGTTAAGCTGTTGTTGATCAATGCTCCAACAGCACTGCAAATGAGAAAAGACTTGGCCGCATTGTCAGAACTAGATATGAAACTGATTATTTCATCATTGATAAGTTTCCTATGGCGCTTCGTCCATTCTATACCATGCCTGATTCCGAGGATCCTGTACGTGGTGCCTCCTTCCTTTACATGCCCTGCTAAGGCCATCGTGTGCAGACTATTTCGAATTCTTATGACTTCTTTATGCGTGGAGAAGAAATTCTATCTGGAGCTCAGCGTATCCACGACGCGCAGTTCTTGTGTGAGAAGATGCGCAGCAAAGGTGTCGATCCAGAATCAATGCAGGATTACGTGAATGCCTTCCGCATGGGCTGTCCACCGCACGGAGGAGGGGGGATTGGTTTGGAACGTGTGCTTATGCTGTTTTTGAAGTTGAACAACATCCGACGAGCATCCTTATTTCCAAGAGATCCCAAACGGCTAGAGCCCTAAGTTCAAGGATATCAATGTAGTCGATCCTGTACGTACGAAGGGAGGCTATTAAAATTGTTTCCGATTCAACATCATTAGTCTGCCGCGTGAATGATCAAGAAACACTGGTCTAACAGCTCCATAGCGAAAGAGAAGTGGCAAATAGCCGAAAAAAGGTTAGCTCAAATTTTGATATGCTAGTGGTGTTTTACAACGACAAATTACAAAAAGCGTGAAATGCCGCTCCTTGTCTCTCCTTCGCACTCTTCTCCCTCCCTTGCCCATCTTCCCATCCCGTCGTGCTCCTCCCATCTCGTCCTCCCTTCCCAATGCCTATCTTGAGACGAGACCTCGATAGCTATCTCCCTGGCTCGGATTCAACCGTGAAAGACGACAACAATGGTCCGATAGACTATGGAAAGCCTGGACCACACCGTTTCATCGGTATAGCCATGACAGTCGGGGTGATCTTTCTTGTCTTGATGGCCTACCTGATTTTCGGGAAACGACCACGACGTGCGCTTGGGAGGTATTGTCGGTGTTTGGGCGGGCAGAGGGAAGAAATTGAGGAGGCTGATAAAGTGTCTGTTGGGCTGGAGACCGCGTCGTATTCATCAGAAGAGAAACATGATATCTTCCGAAATATCTCGGAAGCGCAAGTAGATGCTGAGAGAAGACGGTCGAATAGAAGACAAGGTCACAGTCACAGCCAAAGAAGGAATGGCCGTCGTCCTTCGATTGGGCCGTCAGATCGAGATGTCACAATTGGCCCCAGAGAATGGGAACATCACATAAAAGGTAGCACTCCTAAGGTTAGTGGCCTCGCCGAAAAATTATTTTTAGGTTCCCACCTTGATCAGTCGAACTTTTTAGGATCTAACAGTGCAAAGACTAGAAATTCAGAAGCCACCGCCGACATTTCAGCGTTGAAATATCTGGATGTTCAGCATCAGGTTCATGAAGATGGCCTCGAGGGGAGCATCTAGTCGGTCGAAGAAGCAGCACCACAGCTCTGTCACAGTCATCATGGTCACTATTCATACTCCGACCGGGGAAAAGTGGGTTAAAATGTTTGTCGATTTGAAACATGTAGAAGAAACCTTGAGATAAATCCACCGGACCTATCTATTAATCAGATCTGGTTATAATACTACATACAAGCAGATGAACCAGGGAGTGGCGTTGTTTAGAATGATGCTCCAAAATTCCATACATAAAACAGACACTTCATCTCCTTCGAGATCTCCTCCTATCAGAGGAACGCTGAGGACCACTCTGCCCTATTGCAGATGTGGGAAAAGTTCCTCCTTCGATCGCTGCACCAATGACATCAGCCGGTAAGTCTAGTTGTACGCCATCCGAGTAACGGTATGCGTCAAGGGGTGAGTAGGCAGGAGGATCCCACCTGGACAGATTACTGTCCTCAGGTAAGAGATGTTCATCTTCTGTCTCCTGTTGCTGTTCATTACTGGGCAAACCAGCCGTGCCACGATGGAAAGTCATACTAGGCAGTGCACGCAGACGGATATCCCGTTGATTGGGAATCGGGGAGTCGAGATTAGGACTCAAGGGAGAGTCAGGGGGAGGGTGGAGTGTGACTGACATTTCAGACCCTGATTGGGACAACGAGACCGCAGCATGAGTGAGAGAACGACGATGAAATCGAGGCGGGATGAATGGGTTACGCGCACCTGCTGTTGGTGACAGTGAGCGGGTGGACGTGCTCGGCGAGGGAGGTACAGAGTTGACCGACCGTTCCTGTGGCGAACCCTGAAGGGGAGGACTAGAAGAATCCGGTAGAGACTGGTGATCAGCATAAGTCACAAGATCTGACGTGGCATTTTGCACTTCATCTTCTTCATCGATGGGAGTAATGGGCGGAGGAGGGGTCAAAGGAGTATCTACCAGAGATGAAACTAGGATACCAGTTGTTGGACGTGATCGATGGAGGCGACGAGACCTGGGTGTTGGCGAGGAAGCGCTGGGTGTGCCTGTAGGCGTGTCATTTGTAGCAGCTCTGATACGACCTCCGACATCAAGGAGAATGCTACCATGTTCACTTCCATAGGCTGGGGGAGGGGCAAGGGTGCCTACACTTGGTGCTAAGCCCCATTTCTTTACATTAGCTTCAATGAACACGAAACCAGCCTGGCCAAGGTTGACATGTACGCTACAAGGGCCGTCTGCGCCTACGGTGGGAAAGAGGTTCCATTTAGTGAGGCCAATGAAAGCGTCCTCCATTTTGCGACCGTTGCGTGTGAAGAAGACAGTGCCTGTGCGAGGTCGATAGCCCACGCCGAGAACGTCCCCCTCCTTGAGCCGAGGGCCAAAAGAGGTGCTGGTGAAGGGGTAGTTGTACGATTTATCGCCCGTAGAATGGTAAGCGACAGAGAAGCGACTATGGCCAGGGAGACGGAAGGGAGGATAAGGTTTTGTAGCCAGGCCGACAGACACAGTTGTGGTCTCGGGCAGATCAAACATTTTGATTTCCCAGTAGTAGACTTCGTTGAGCTTTGGCAAGGGAAGGTTTGACTGCACGCACGAAGAGGAAGCAGGATCTGGAAGAAAGGTGATCTCTGTGCGAGCATGAACAAGGAGAGAGTTAAGTGTTTCGTAGTCAGGATCAAAAGACCAGGCAGAAACGCCCTTCTCCTGAATCGAAAGAAATTGAGAAAGAGTTATATCCGTTGGAAGAGAATTGGGGGGGTATTGGAGCTGGAACTCTGAAAGCTGGTGAGTAGGGCGGAGGAGATGTGGGTGGGGACGAACCATTTGCCCTGTTGTAGGCACGGGCGATAGGTTCGGTGACAGAGTCCAGCCAGCGCTGCTCAATAACGCTAAAGGAGCCATCCCCTTCGATAAACTCCTCGTGGCTCATATCGACGGGGCCATCGTGGTCACGAAGGACGATGGCCCTGCGCCTGCGGATAAGGAGGACACAGACGAGGAAGAGGAGGAGAAGGAAGAGAAATGTAGATAGAACGACGAGAAGGGGAAGAAGGACGAGGAGGGCATCTGACTGGCGGGGTGGGCCACCTGGAGGTTCGTTGGGAGAGGGAGACATGAAGTGGACAGCTCTGATCACGCGCAACCTTCTCTTCGGATCAACGGCATGTTGCATATTGAATTCGGATCAGCGGCGGAGTCCCGGATCAGCGGCAGCATGTTAAGCAGCAGACGGCCGATTGGACTTGCCATGACCACGCTTTCGCCTAAAGTCGTCAAACGATGGCCGTCGGGACGTCGGCGTGCAGGCTCACAAGCGCTCTATCCAGCCCATGACCTGCATGACATTGCCATCGCCGCCATCCGCAGCTTTCTCCGCTGCCACACCTGCTACGACGCCTTCCCCGTCTCCTTCAGACTCATCGTCCTCGACACGAAGCTCACCGTCAAGAAGGCTCTCCAGTGTCTCCTCCTCAATGGTATTTATCCTTCGATCCTCTCTTTTGCCTCTCTCATCCACCCAGGCGTCGTCTCTGCTCCTCTCTGGAACAGCGATCACTCGCGCTTCTCGGGCATGCTCACCGTCATTGATATCATCCATCTCATCCAATACTACTACCGCACCGCGGACTTTGAGCAAGCAGCGTTGGACGTTGAGGTCTTTCGTCTCGAGTCTCTACGCGGTGTGTTCTTTCTCCTTGGTCGCCCACCATCACTCAGATCCATCTTCAGCGATCGAGCGTGAGCTGGGTGTCGCCCCCCCTCCACTCACCCGGGAACATCCTTCCAGCTCCCTCTTCGACGCCGCAAAACTCATCATACAAACTCATGCGCGCCGCTTGCCTCTTCTTGACAACGATAGCGAGACTGGCCACGAAGTCATCATATCCGTACTTACCCAGTACCGCCTCCTCAAATTCATCTCAATCAATGTAAACTAGAGTTTTAGCCTTCTTTGAGCTCCACTCATGTTCCTTTGATCCAGTGTCACAAGGAGATCCAACAACTACACTTGTCTTTGCGGAGACTCAGAATTGGCACTTTTGTCGCCTCTCCCTCCCCGGATCCCGATCACCCGTATTGGCCCATCGCAACAGCCAGCATGGACACCTCAGTCTTTGACGTCGTCCACATGTTTTCTGAGCTCTCCATCTCTGCTGTTCCCATCGTTGACGACGACGGAGTCGTCCTAAATCTCTATGAAACCGTCGATGTTATTGTACGTCCTGATCCAAAATTCCGACTTCCATCTCTCACGGGATCTCTAGACCCTTGTTCGCTTGGGTGCCTATCAGACTCTTGATCTCAAAATTAAAGAGGCTCTTACCCAGCGTTCCTCCGATTTCCCTGGCGTTGTCATTTGTACTGCTTCCGATTCCCTGGGCACTCTTCTTCAGCTTATCAAAAAACGCCGAGTTCACCGTCTCGTCGTAGTCGAAGGCGAGGTAAACACGTTCTTCATCTATTCTTCTTTGACTTATCCTTCTATTAGGAGGAAGAGAAGCGCGGCGGGAAGAAGGGTCGTTTACTGGGTATCATAGCACTAAGTGACGTCCTTCGCTACATTGTTGGCCACGTCGACGTCAGCGAACCAAAGTTCAAACCACCGACTACTTCGGCAGATTCGTCTTCCTCCACTCCTGCTTCGTGAATGATTCATCAAACTGTTCTGTGTATTCTTTGTATTTTTTGTATATTGTGACATTCAGTCACAGACACCAGCTACAAGGCTTCAATTCTACTATTGCCACCATGTGGCCATTCTTTCTCGAGTGCTCAATTTGCAACATTTTTTTCTGTGTTGATTATTTTGTTAGCTCAATCCATACGTAATCAAGGTCGTACAGGACCCTATAAATCTTCGGTGTTATCAGATCGTCGATCGTCTACCGGGGCCAGGCACCAGGAGCTACGAAAATACTATACATGCAATGTTTACACCCACGGAGGACGAGAGCGGCAATGGAGTAAACGTAGCCATCACATTACCCCAGGGCCTTCTGTTCCTAAAGCTCCACAGCAAGTATTCCAAGAGACTGAGAGCACTGGTATCGTGCAAAATGTGCAGTTGCAAGTAGGTTCTGATTTTGAATTATTCGTGCTTTTTGAAAATTGGCTTATCATCGAGAACAGGTGTGTGCCTTACTTATATCCTCAGCACCCTGACTAAACCGCACAGGTTTTAGACCGCTTGGCGGATATGGTTGTGGGTGCACAGCGAGCTGAAGGATCTGTTGATGGTGAAGCTGACCATTGCATCCTGTGTGCTGCTCGGCGTATAGGAGTGCACAGCACTGTGAACCG
>Ga0153948_1000257_pt1 | contig 28908 bp, 28 predicted proteins | sample TSNJ032MetaG_FD_104696 | JGI IMG/M metagenome (GOLD analysis project Ga0153948, IMG submission 104696) | Attine ant fungus gardens microbial communities from New Jersey, USA - TSNJ032 MetaG | ecosystem: Host-associated > Fungi > Mycelium > Unclassified | place: USA: New Jersey, Wharton State... | reverse complement strand
TATATTCCTTAAGTAATTGTATGCAATACTTCTCGTCTTTTATACAAAGGAGCAGATCATCCAATCTGCCTTCCTGTTCCAATGCAGCATATAGTCTGTTTCGCTCTTCTTGCGCTTCTTCATGTTCTTTCTTACGGCTTTCCTCATACTCATCTTTCATAATTTTTGAATCAAATTCACTCATATTCATTTACTCCTCATATAAAATCTCTTAGTTATCATTCATTAACAATCGCACCATATATGTTTTTTGAGCAGTCAACTGATCTCCTTAAGCATCAAAGAGATACTCTTCAAGTGCTTTGCCTAAGTGCAACGGTAATGGAAGGATCGTTGACTGGTTATACTGGATTGAGATATGCCTCAATGCATTGGTATAGAAAACCCATTCAGCTGCGTCATCACCTGGCTGAAGCTGCAGAGGATACACCTCAATCATATCCTTTTCCGCAAATCTCTGCGCCTGGTTATCGATTTTCGATACTTTAAAGCTTTTTGTATACTGCGGGTCGTTTGGTCTGGGATGAACGCCCCAGAATACTTCACCATATTTAAACACACCAGAAACAGAGGAATATTGCAAGTGTTGGTCCGTCGATTTTACACTAATATCCGTAAAATAGTCAGGAACTTCTTGATTGCTTCTGATACGGATGATTCTCACTCCGGAATTTTCCAAAGAAAATGAGACAGGATTTTTCGGCATTCCTACATTGATTTGCGTCGGGCAATATTGGTCAGTTACAGAATAACCACCAATTTCCTTATCGGAAATACCGCTCCACACAGCACGCATATTCCCGTCCGACTGAACAACAAACAGCACACTGTCATCTCGTTGATAATAACGGTTTTTCAGCTCAATCAGCTTTTGCTTTGCAGGGGAACGGATTGCATCCACGCTGCGTTGTTCCAAATCACTCTTCCAGAACAATTGCGCCATTTCAAGGCATGCTTTTCGGTAAGAAACCACTCGGTTAGAGAATACATCGCAATGAACCTGCGTTTTGCCCGCCAAGACATCAACCGTAACATAGAGCGGCAGATTTCGTACCCTTTTTTTAATTCCTTCCACCTGTGTACATAGGTGCATTCCGATGCAGGGTGTATTTGCAAGAGCAGGGTGTTTTTGGTTGGGTTTTGGCAGGGCAATCACCCCCAATTGTCGATACAGATCATAGACTGTATTTTCGATTTTATGCTTTCCAGCATCTTCTTCCGGGGTAATCAAAGACCCCACAGCAAGCTACGGGGCATCAAGCTTGTATGCGCAGCAAACTGCGGGGTATTTGACCCTCGCGGCATTCGCCAAATGCAGGATAAAAGCATTCCTGCTCTTGGCTCATTGCTCGCGGGAATAAACTGTATAACACGGCCTGTTCTCGCAAAAGCGTTATGTAGCACCTGTTTAGGATCACTTTTTGCGTAGTTATCGCAACCAGGCAGCACAAAAATACAAGCTATAACATCGCTGGTACTTCCCAGCTCCTGAACGATCTTATCACATTGCTGAATCTTAATAGCACGGGAATCACCATCCATAGCATTTGCAAGGTTCCCAGTCTCTTTATGTACAAACCGAATTTCCAGGCAAGACTCGGGCGTGTTTTCACCAAAATCCAGAGACAGTCTATCCTGGATATTCGCTAAAAGTGATTGTTGATCAGGATTCTTCCATAAGCCATAAAGCTCAAATGTAATGCAATCAGTCTCGACACATTTAGCAACCCATTTTTGGAAATTCTCCGGGCTGTCATATTCTCTTGGAGATTTTTAGATATCCAGCTTCTGCCCTCGAAGATTGACTCGCTGTGTTTGGGATTGCTCAAAAATCATCACAGTTAAGAAGGGGGAGACTGTCCTAAAACTAGGATGATTAAAAACAGTATCCCAAATATCGGTATGATTTACCCAGAATACGAGAATAATAGTAGGGTATTAATACCGAGATTCATGAAATATATAATGCAACGTGGAGGACAATATTCTGCTGAAATTAGTTTTTGGACAGTGGGGAGAGCAAGCCACTCGAAATGAGTTTTCGGACAGTCTGGGGGGGGATTGCTTGATACAGTGCTACCTTATCAACAACGGAAACACCAATGCCGATTCTCGAATCAACAAGACCTCCCATACCATTTTTATAAGGTAACAGAATATGCGAATCGAATTTTGCAGAGGCTATCAAGACCTCCCAGCCGAAGGAAGCTGCTCATAACCCCAAATGTTGTAGAATTCTTTATCTTGGTCTTCCAGTCACAATGCTTAGTTTGGGAGTCATAATCGATTGGAACCTGACAGTATTTATTTTCTGAAACCCTGATATGAGCATTAATACTTTTTGTAGCATAAGGTACTCGCTCCTTGCTCCTGCTGTCGGCTATCCAGCAGGGATACTCAATTGGCAAAGTAAAAGAGCTTGTCGTAGCGGTGGAGTTGTCTGCACCGAGAAGTCAAACACAAATGAATACTGATGATGGTCTTTGGGGGTAGATATCGACCGACTGATTAATTGGTTCCTGCCAGAGCAGCTAAGATGTAACGGTTGCCCATTTAAAATAATCTCCTGACCAAGTAAGCGATTAATCACAAGTGGCGGGATTGCCTGATATGACTCCTCACACACTGTTTCGTCTTCAAGGGTCAGACACACTGTGGCTTGGCTTTGATTTGCTCCCAATTCCTCAGGTTTGATTGTATTACAAAAATCACGTATAAGGTTTTTGACCAAGGAAGGAACTTTTGGTGATGCAACATAGGCAGCCGTTACCCAGACTTTGATGATATTGCAAAAGACTTTAATATCCTGCTCCGTGTATTCATAACAGGACGTAAGCCAGTGCTATGATACCCACCGCTGAGCTTCCCAATCTCAGCTAAATATTTCTTCACCTTTCATGCGAGACAAAAGAAACTGTAAAAACATTAACTATTCGCTATAAACTCGATGCTTATAGCGGTTTTATTATGATTGAGTTTCAAGGATTATGGGTATATTTATATCTTTAGGGTTATACACTTTTAATTTATAGTCTCTCTCTTTCAATGGATTGAGTCTTTTTTATTATTCAGTTCGTCTCATCGGGTGTGTGACAATCATCCTCACTGCCTCTGCTAGATCAACACAATACCTAACTCTCTCTATCTCTCCTCTTTTCACTTTATCCCAAATTTCTTTCTCCTCACTCTGGCCTATTAGGAAACCGTGACATGAGCTAACCTCACAAATAATGCAATCTCGTATCTTATCGCCGATAGCAAATGAAGCATCTAAGTCAATATCATGCTCCCTGACTGCACGATTATATAACCCCAACTTTGGCTTACGGCAGTCGCAATCCAACCTATACTCTGGGACATCTGCATCCACAAGATGTGGACAGTAGTACGAATCCGTGACATGGATCCCTTTTCTTTCAAACATCTCCACCATCCACTCATTTAGTTCTTTATATTCTTTTTCCGCATAGTAGCCCCGTGCAATACCTGACTGATTCGTAATTATAATCAGGAGATAGTTGTTTTCTATAAGAAGGTTCAATGCGCCTACAACCCCCGGCAGTAGTTCAAAATCCTCAATCTTATACAAATATTGCTTTTCCTTATTAATTGTTCCATCACGATCAAGAAATACTGCTTTATTCACACCCTATCTCCCTTCCGAATATCTCTGTCTGGTACACCACTCTGATTGATTCTTTAATCCTTTTCAATCATACCATTCTCAATTAATCCACATAATATGTGGAGCAAACACTCATGCGCTTCCTGTATGTGCGCCGTTACATCAGATGGGACAATAATGCATATATCTGCTATTTTCTTCAGCTTACCGCCAGTCTTTCCTGAAAACAGAAATGTCTTGCCTTCAATTTCATTCGCTTTTTTGAATGCCGCAATGATATTACTGGAGTTTCCACTGGTTGAAATCCCAATCAAGATATCGCCTTTCCGCATCAAACCTTCCACTTGCCTTGCGAAAATCTGATCATACCCATAATCGTTTGCAATTGCAGTCATTGTAGCAATGTCAGCATTCAATGCCACGGCATGATAAGCTTTACGCTCCTGCTGGAATCTCCCCACAATCTCCCCTGCTATATGTATGGCATCGCTCGCTGATCCACCATTTCCGCACAACAGGAGCTTTCCTCCGGCTCTGAGGACATCCACACACTGGTATGCCATCATTCCAAGAGCATCGATTATGATTCCCTCATCCAATACCCGCTTCTTCACATCAATGGAGTTTCTAATCTCCTTTTCGATATATGCCCTATTGTTACCCATATGATTCACCTTTCTTAACGTTACCGTATTCCTGTATTTTTTTCACTGCAACGGTTGTGGAGTATCCCTCCTCTGTCTGGACGATGGCTAACTCCTTCGCATAGATCGCTTCTGGCAGGTCTTCTTTTCGGTAATCTCCACCTTTTACATGTACATCGGGAGAGATCATTTTCATGAGCGCCATGGGAGCTTCTCCTATAGCTACTTTTGCTCTGTCGCTCATCAACGCAAGCTCGTTTTCACCAAGGTCAACAGGCATAAAAAGTGAATCAAAAATCACGACTGCATCTACCGCATCTATGGCTGCCATAACATATGCGCGATCAATCTCAGTATTAATCGGCCTAGAATCCCCTTTCAACCGCTTGATTGAGGTATCTGAATTCACCATGACAATCAGCTTATCCCCATGTTTCTTGGCTTCCTTCATCAGTTTTATATGGCCTCGATGAACGATATCGAAACACCCATTTGCCGTCACGATGCTGTATCCGTATGTCTTCCATAACCTGACCAGATGGGAGAACTCATCATATTCATTGATTGTATATATAGCCGACGCATGATGTTCCATGTCAAGCTGGTATTGGATTTCATCCTTTGTCACAACGGCTGTTCCTGGTTTAGTCACAACCAGCCCTGCGGCAACGTTCGATATCTGAGCGGCCTCCTCTATATTACCCATGTCTGGTTCTATGAAAGCCGAAAGTGCTGCAACAACCGTATCTCCCGCACCGGAAACATCATACACTTCATGGGAATAGGCAGGCATATGCCATACGCAACCCTCACTAAACAATGTCATTCCTTCTCCCGAGCGTGTAAGAAGCAGATACCTGATACCTAGTGTAGTACTCAAATTCGCATAGGCTTCTTCCAGATCACTCAATATATTCCCAACCTCACGTCCACTGAACTCATTTATCTCTTTCAAATTTGGGGTTATGATGGACGCACCTCTATACTTCTCCCAATCAGTACCCTTTGGATCGACAATCACCGGTTTGTTTCCTGACAGTTCCATTACCTTTTGGCAAACGGATTCCGAGCAGGTTCCCTTTTTGTAGTCACTGATGATAATGATATCGCATTCAGTAACCACTTTTTCAAGATATGAGAAGATCTTTTCTTCAACATCCGATGACATCAGGTACTGGTCTGAGTAATCCACACGCACGATCTGTTGATTGTTCCCAACAACTCTAGTTTTGTTGATAGTTGTTTGCGTTCCATCTCGGATGATGCAACCGCAGTTTATACCCCATTCACTCAGCTTCTCCACAATCACATCCCCATCTGCATCCTTCCCAGTCAGGAACACCACAGAGACCGATGCACCCAGAGCTGCGGCATTCCTTGCCACATTTCCCGCGCCACCAAGACAGCGGTCTATCCTGGATGGTCTCACTACAGGAACAGGGGATTCTGGGGATACCCTAGTAACATTCCCATATATATACGTGTCGATCATGGCGTCTCCAATAACTAACACACGGTTCGTATTCTTCACGCTACAGACCTCCTTTTCATAAAGCTCCTTATAATCTTCATGGACTCCTCACTTCCAAGGTGGATTGTTTCTACAACACCCAGCCCCATCTCCTTATGTGCTTCCAGTGTCCAATGCCATGCGTTATATGCGCACTGGCTGATAAACTGTGCAGCAACAAGCCCCCACACACCCCATCCGAGTCTACCCATAAAGAGCAGTGCAAGGATGACACATCCAACGGACGAAATGATGAATGCTTTCATGTATGGAATCCTGTTGGTACAGGAAAAATAAGATGTGTAGCAGTTGCGGAATTTCAGGATAAATTGGTAAAGTCCAATTGATAACACAACTCCTGCGCCTGCAACGGATTCCGAGCGTATGATCCGTAATATTGGCAGTCCAATGACTACAACAGTAAGCATACCTATAAAGTCAAGCGCGGTATATGAAAATACGATCAGTGACATTGTCCGCTTCACCTTAGGCTTATCATTGCTGACATATGCCGCTTGGAGAACAGGCTGGTTGGCGCTGTACATGGCGGCAGAGAACTGCGCCACAGCACTCCCCAAATGTACGGCAAGAGAATAGGCACCTGTCTGCGTGAGCGGCATATATAGGGAACAGATAATCGTACATGCCTGGTTTGCAAGATAATTTGAAAGGGACACGATGCCTTCCCGCCATGCGTTATGCCAGATAATCCAGAACATTTCTTTAATTTCCTTTACAGGGATCCTAGCTTTGACCTTATTTAGTGAGTCGCCTATCCCCTTAAATCGATAGAAACTCCTTTTTGCAATCAAACGATACAGGCATCCATATGAAAGATAGGCAACACTCGTACCTACTATTCCAAATCCACAGACAAGCAAAACAATGGTTACGATAATCTGCACAGCCTTTGCATATGCGGTTGCCTTATTAGCATCGCTTATTGCGCCCACACCTCGCAGGAATGAACCATAATACCCGAAATAGAGGTTTAGGAATATGGCAAGAGAGCAGATTAGCCATGCGATGGTCGGTGCATTTCCCTCTATGGATGTGGATATGTACCTGACATAGAACGTCCCCACCATCGCCATAAGGAACAGTGCAATCAAGGATATGATCAGGAATACTGTCTGACATGCTTTCATTGTTTTTTTCATTAGATAGAAATTGGCCTTTGAGTCTGTCGCAAAGGTTGCCCCTGTCTTTTCCAGCATTTTTGTCCCATTCCAGCAGTAGTTAATATTTCGAGCAAATGTAGTCGCAAATCCAAAATCAAACAAAGTTGTTATCGCTGCCAGACTCTGGAAGACTCCCCATAAGCCATACTGATCACCATCAAGGAAATACACAACAAACGGTGTCATAATAACGCTGCTAAATAGTGATAGAAATACTCCAATATAACTCCAAACATAATCCCTACTTGATAATCTCACTGACACGCTTATTTATCCTCCTAGTTTAAGATAGCCTTCTATCTGCCTGAATACATCCTCAGTTTCAATATCAAAAAGGCAGAACATAATATCTGATCTACTAAAGCAAGCATCATAACACGCTTTATTTTTCTCCTTCATAACGCGCCTACGTTGCAAGCAACCTTGACAAGAGTATGCTCTCTTCGCTGTAATGCAAAGTGGCACACCTCGACTATCCAAGCTTCGGTAGGGGAAATACTTGTCAAGTTCGTAAAACCCTCTTAAACATGCAGATGGTACTCCCAAAGAAGCAGCAACATGTATAATTCCGGAATCAACGCTTAAAACAATAGCGCTATACCGAATCAGGCTAAACCACTGACGTAATGTGGTTCTTCCAACATAGTCGTGAACATAAGGCTCACAGTTAAGCAGGAGTACGTCAAAGTCTTCATTCCGCTTTTCCCCAACATAGCAAATATCAAAACTATATTTATCATGCAGTTTCTGTGCCAGCTCCCTCCAGCATTCTAACTTCCATCTCCGATATGGAACTGATGAATCTACGCATATCACTGCATAAGATGGATTGTTGAACTTAATCTTCTCAAGAGTCAGTTTGGACTTCATATCAGGTATTGTAGTTTGTAATGTGATACCTTCAGTCTCCTCAAAGAACCGCTTGTGCCTTTCAAGCTCCCATGTCTTCATGGGCACCGTTATGGTTTTTGTAAAGCATAAATTCGAAAAAAATTTATGCATAATCTCACGCCCCTTCAATTCTTCCTGACTGGACAGGCGAATTTTCTTTTCCGCATTGATATTTGCGACAATCACGCAAGATCCTAATCCATCCTTTGCATAGACATTCTTGAATTCGACATTCTTAAACACACGGATAATTTCCACCCAATCACTATAATGTTCTGTGTAAACACATGGGTTAAAATATCTCTCATCAAAATTCAATATTTCTGTGTAGAAAGAACGCACAGACCTTCTGGCTATCATGCAAAGATTCCTGTTCTCTCTTTCATAAAGCTCAACCAAATACTTTAAATGATCTTGGAACAGCACCGCATCACCGAACGCAGCATTAAAGATAATCAACGTGTCGTTGTTATCAACACATTTCTTGCTTCGCAGAATGCCTTGTGTTAATATCATATATTTCCTTAGCTTACTTAAAACTGCTTTCATCGAAAATCCTCTGCTTCCTACTTAAGCTACTTCCAAAAAACTCAATCATATCGGTTTATGAGCTGCTCATGCAATGCTTTGCTAATACAGGCTAGGAACAATAGAAGCCATACTGCGGCAGCAACTTTTCTAGTGAATACCTCCACTACCATCATGATGTAGAATACGAACACTGCCAACGCCAAAATCCTCGATGTGGTTAAGCTTTTGCTTTCTGAAAGTCTCTTCCCCATATAAACATGCAGGATCACATATAAAATCATCAAGAAGATACCTCCAATGAAAAGGATCTCCATCAGCTGGTTATGTGAATGAATAGCACCCTTTAGACCGTTGTACATCGTAACTCTGCTGTCTGAGGAAAGTACACCCTTTCCAAAATACAGATGCTCTAGAATCTGTTCCAGTGTAATGGGCCAAATAATTGATGATCTGTATGCAAGCACAACGCTTTTTCCAGTGATGTCCAGAAACAGGGTGCCAATACCTGTTGATGCAAACCACACTATGTAAAAGACAAAAATTATATTTAATGATAAAACCCCAATCAGATAGTTCCGCACGTTATAAATCTTCTCTATTTCGACCAGCCGAAAAAGGGCAGACACAAGGAACATAATCATACCAACCGTAAGCATAGCGTTCCCCGTAGCCAGTGTTTCGTATAGTGAAACAGCCATCAGCACATAAAACCGTATTTTGTTTCCCCCGTATTCCTTGTTAATCCACCCAAAACACAGTGCTGGAAGTAAGTAATACTGAAGAGAGCTTTTATATCCTAATATCCAGTTGTAATATGTGTGGTTAGATTCCAAATAATACATCCCGTCAGGATACAATATCATAAGAACCAAATTGATATAAATCCAAAATTCAAGCACTAGGAGGAATGTAAGCATCAATCGCTCCAATTTATACCTCTGTGACTCCACAAGCAAAGCTACGAGCAATAAGATGGAAAAGCTGTTAAACCAGTTTCCAAATCCCGTACCATGAAATAAAGCAACAGCAAAGGTTCCTGTAATAAAAATGAATGTTATCACAAACCATTTGGAAAGCCCTCTAGATTCCCTTTTGCTTGCCAAAAAAAATACCATAGTAACAAACAATGCAATATAATATCCATAACCATAGAGAAGTTTATAAACAGAAGCGGAAATATTTGACATTCCATCAGGAACTACAATCAGGAAAACCAGTCCAAGCAAGACAGCATCCGTTAATATAATCCTTGTTTTTCTTACTCTTATGTTTATTCTCTGAATTCTCTTCATCTTTTGGTTCCCTCATTTCTGTTCTGAATCTTTGCTTTATTTAATTTTGTAGTCTGTACGATACTCTATGTATAACGACTCATCATTTTATATACAGCATCTAACACATCCTTCACCTGAATTTTTTCTATGCATTTCATTACCCTCTTCTGTTCTATGCTCTTTCTGCACTCCGGGTCTGCATACGTTTCATGTCTACTGTTGTTGATCCGGCAATCAAAACAATTCACCCTGTCACATCTGACCGAATACGGCAGGACGTCATCAGGCATCACTTCATCCGGCTGATAGGGTAAGAAACGGAATCCATCATGCTGCGGAGCGATGCATACTGCTGGTGTTTGAACGGATGCTGCGATATGGACGGACGCAGAATCATTGCTAATGACGATTCTGGCATTTCGCAGAAGTTCAATCCACTCATCCATCTCTGTACTCCCGCAATAGTTATATACCCGGTCCCTGTTCTTCATGTTTACCTTTATAGTATCAGCATATTTTTGATCTATGTCTGACCCTGATATGTACAAATCCAGATTATATTCTTCAATGATCTTATCGCATATTTCTGAAAACCGGTCTTGCGGCCAACATTTTTTTTCACTACTCGCACCGGGGCTGACGACAAAGTATGGCTTGCTTTTTGCCATCCGTCCGGATATTACGGGGATTCTTGACACATGGCTCTTATATCCGGAATACCCCAACTCCTTTAGTAATTTCCCATAACGTCTATATTGTTCCGAATCTGGGTCTGCATAAAAAATTCCGCCATATGTATTTCTATGGAAAAATCTTGATACAAAAGCCTTTGGTTCTTTAGTATTATTTCTAAATGTGATTTTCCTACTCGCACTCAGTGCGTAAATCAATATATTTTCATCCAGCATCCTTTCTCGAACATTAATAATTATATCAAAATCATATCCATTCAATCTATTAAGACAGTCCCAAAATTCCCGCACGGACTTTTGCATCCGGTTGCGATCCATCTCTATGATCTCATAAGCCTTATCTGGATATACCAGCTTTATTAGTTCGCCAACCTGACGTCTGCATCCGATTACTATGTCATACCCTAGTTCATCATGAAAATAGGATAGATAACCTGAGAGGGCATCCATGAAAAGCACACCATCACCTATCATTCCAAACAGGGGCAGAAACAAGCATTTCTTTTCTCCGTCATCCTTTTTTTCTTGATTTCTTCTGTGCTTGACCAAGCTTATTGCAACCTCTACAGCTCTAACTACAACAGATTTCATCATGATCTATTCCTCATACGATTCGCTCCGAAAAGCACAAACTCTTTCTCAATTTTGTCCAGGCAGACATCCTCATCCCTAGTAAGCCTCCGCACAACTCTTTCGGCGTTAGCGATAATTTTTTCCTTTTTTTCTAGACTGCTTGAGCAAACCATATCATATGCTGTCTTTACGATGACATATCCGTCTTTTATCTCATCCATAACAATTAACGAATAAGTTACCTCATCCATTTTCCCATTCTTTAGATAAAAATGCATCATAACACCGTAATCCGGCAGTTCATCCCGTAGTATATAGAGTGTGGACATGGACATGGATACATTACCAATTGAAAAAATGCATGGGACGGTTCCCTTCAACTCAGCCTTCTGGACAATATGCGGATGGGATCCCACAATAGCGTCCACCCCCGCATTTGCAATGCTTTTCATAGCGTATTCACTGAACGCTCCTGGAATGACGTTAAACTGACCGCCCATGTGTGGACAAACAAAAACAACATCTGCTTCACCTTTTGCCATCTCTATCTGATCACTTATTCTATCTATGTACGGCTGTACAGCCTTAACGTTAAGTATGTTATCTGTACTCATTTTCTTGGGTGACAAGCCAGCCTTTATTCTCATCTTAATAAAATTCTTTTCACCTATCATGCGATTCTTCAAGAATCCTTTAATACTGGCAATGAGACTTCTGTCCGCAGGTGCTGTAAGTTGCATCTGCATCAGGTTGACATGATCGGCGGTCACGCTACATTTTGTCCTTGATGCGTTCGTGCTTGCTGTACAAGATATGATGGCAATCTTCACCCCCTCAAGTTCAATAATATATGGAGTATTATTTTCTTCCCCATCGAAAGACCCTGTATGGGAAATGGTATGTCGATCAAGAACCTCCAGCGTCCTTTTTAGTCCCTCGATACCTCGGTCGCAACAATGGTTATTTGCTGTCAATACACATGTTACCCCCATATTCTTTATTGCCGACACACAGCTATCCGGTGTATTAAAAGAATACATCTCATTTGTGTAACCCTTATCCTCGCCTGCTAACGGCGTTTCGAGGTTACCAACAACAATGTCTGATTCTGCACAAATTTCCCTGAGCCCCTCGAATGCCTTGTTGAAATCATATGTGCTATCTGCCTTTCTGGCCGCTCGAAGAAATGGCTCCTCGAACATGATGTCACCCAAAAAACTAATTTTTATCCTGTTACCTGACAAATCATATTTCCCTTCTATCGTTGAATAGACGATGACTGACTACACAACACAGCTCTTCCAGTTTCGTATACTTTTTTCACATCAGATACACATTTCATCACACCTGTTGTCTGATTGTCTCCGGCAAAGGGATTCCACCTGATTTTGCTTCCTCGTTGTTCAACTGGCAGTCAAAGCAAGCCAATTTCTCACATCGCACAGACACAGGTAGGCGCATAATCCACTAACGAACCACTGAACCCCTTTTTTAAGAAAAGGTATGATATACTCATTTGGTTGAAATCCATAAGCTTGATAGCACCATAACATATCATTGCAAATCACATTTATCTGATTCCTTTGTATGGTTTGCATCAATATCTATGCTCCTCCATCTCAAAGTGGAATTGTCTTCTTAACCTTAGAAGCTACTTACATAAATCAATATCAGTATCTGCCAAGAGCTTCTCCTAATTCTTTCTTTAAACCTTTTTTTATTGTGCTTTGTTGTCCTACAAACTGCCCTTGTGCATTTCCTTCAACAATAACCCAACCCTTATCGCTCCACGCAACATCCCACCCAACAACTCTAACAGATGGAATTGATCGTGCACATTCCTTCACTAGTTCCAGACACTTGTTCCACATTGGTAGTTGATAACCACTAATTAGTATTCCGGTATTCGGGTGAGTAACATACTCTACTCCTGATTCATCAAGGCCATCCGAACAAACTCTTCCAGTTTCTGCATCAACCCCGGCAAGGATACCTCCCTTGCCTCCATTATCTACAAACATCCCAAACTGCCCCATCTTGATGAAGGGATAAAATACAATTACATCCCCATCTCTTACAATTGTCGTACATCTAAGTGTATTTACCGAATCCGGATGAAATATGCTTAATTCCTTTCCCTGTACTATCATTTCTTCGACAATCGCCGATTCTCCTCGGATTATATCCTTAAATAGCTTCTTGGTCTCGTCCTGTGAAAGATCGGAACAATCTATTGCATGTACACTATCACCCCGAGACAATATTGGGTTCTTAACCACAATTTTTTTATGATATGCTATAAAATTTTGGAAAGCATAAAAATCTCTTTCTGACTCTACCTTAATTATTTCCCTGCCATAAAATTTGCCAAACTTTTTATATGTATCATATTTATTAATAAGCACCATACGATCATAAAGATTATTGTTTCTGTAATATATATCATACCTTTCAACATCCGAGATGAAACTCCTGCGGTACACGCTATCCTTGTCTTTAAACCCAAACATGATATACTCATCCTGCTGGAATCCATATGCAAGATAGCACCATAGCATATCGTAACAAGTTGCATTTACCTCCCCCTGACTTTTCCTCAATATCTCCATTGCCTCTGCTTCGAATTTTGCTACATATACAGGATTCTTTTTGCGGAATTCATCAAGCAGTTTTTGCCTAGTCTGATCATCTTTTTCGCTAGCCATGACCTGCTCATCTGAAAACATGTACTTTCTTTTCTTGGCAATTTTCCTCATAGTTACATGTTTTTTTAAAAAAGCATTTCTGCTCACTACATACCTAATTGTATTCTTCAGATCCATTTTTTCTGCTCCTAATAAAATGTCTATTTTAGCGAGATGTAAACTACTCATAAATCTACATACGCATGCCTTGGTTCAAAGCAGCAGCTCGGTCGCAGGCATACGATCCTCACACCACTCGCCCTTTGTGGACCTATAATCATAAAAGTTGATAGAACGGAAACCTTGCCATGTAGTCCCAAGCTACCGATATTGCTCTCATTGACCCTCCGAGTGATCTCCTGCTCCGCTTCGTTTTGGATATCATGATTCCCAAACGCTTGCGCTTTCAGCATCAGGGATGTCGCTTCGTAGTGGGATCGTCCTATACCAATCGTCAGAGTACACGGGGAGCAACCAAGACGTGCAACACCTTCTATTGCCCACTTGACAATTTCCTCTTTTACAACCTCTGTATTATGCTTATGAAACACCCGGTAGGTCTTTCCCTGTATCGCTGAACCACCACCTAACATCAGGACATGGAGGCGTAAACACTTTGGATCGTTTGAATTATGCATGAGCAATGGAGCTGGTTGCAAAGCACCGGGATCTTGATCTAATCCACCAGACTGGTCGATCCTCTGCCAATCATCGCCTATGATTGCCATCGGTCTGCCAGGAAGCGCCCGAAGACCTTCACAAACGCCTTCATATATGGCTTTTATCTGATTACCAGATATGCTCCGTTCTTTTCCTATTTCTAGCAAGAGATGTGGAATTCCTGTGTCGTCACACAGAGGCATACAGTTCTTTTTCGCCACCTTTGCGTTCTCCAGTACCCTCTTTAATACCCATTTTGACTGTTCATTCGTTTCCTCTTTTATCGCTCGCTCATATGCACGGACCTTGTCATTGCTGAAGGTCGAACCTGCTGTGACAAGGGTATTCTTGACCGCTTCTGTAATATCCATAGTCTTATCCCTCCCTGTCATAGATACTGTGTCCATGTGCCGCGGCGATGATACACGGATACCTGTCAACCTTCAGCAAGTGAAGCGCCTCAATTCCTTCTTCCGGGAAAGCCAATACCCTACTCTCAAATGTCCTGTCACCCAGCAGAGCTGTTATCGGAGGGATGACCGCATAGACGGAATGCTCTCTATTTAGAATCTCCACAGTCTCCCTGCTAATCTCACCCTTGCCTAGGTGTAGCTTGATGCCACCCCTAGAAAGTCCGAGGAAACTATCCTTGATCTCCGCCTTGTTGCTGGAAGTAGGACCCACCCCTGCTTGGCTGACAGCTGTGTGGAAAATCACTCCGCCTTGTAGATCGATACCACTATCCTTGATGCTCCCATCCTCTATCATCCTGACAACTTTGGGAAGAACCGTGTCACGACCACAAAAAATGTAGCCGGAAAACATAACCATGTCACCCACGTTAAGTCCGTCTATATCTTCCTCCGTAAATGGAGTCCGGTAATACTTCATGTTCTTCATATCTTCTTCCATCTCTTTTCCCACTCTCTGTTAACCATTCTTCATTCTGTCCTGAATGGAGTATGTCAATCATCCGTTCCGAACAGTTCCAGATAACTTTGTTTATTCTCGATCACACCATACGCTTTCGCCCTGGCTACTAACTTCTCAGCCCACAAGTGATGCGGTCCGATCTCATTCATCTTGTTGGAATTACTGCTTTTAATAACGCCGCCCGATGATACAAGTACCTGCTGAGCATCCTCATATTCCTCCCTCGTCACCGCCAGTATCCCATTCACATAATTGATATGGCTCGGATGGATGATAGTCTTGCCGATGAAACCGTTTGCCTTATCCAAGATTAGTTCTCTCATCAAGCCGTCCACTTCTGCACTGACGAGGGATTCTCTGCGTAGGAGAGATTCTTGTATATTGATTTTCGGTAGTTCGGAAAAGCGCATGCTCTTCTTTGCCTTGAAATATTCCCACACCGGACCTGAGACAACATAGTCCCCTTCCCACGTAAACACATTTAGAATATCCGAGAGGATGTCGCGGACTGTAACTATATCGTAAATCGTATACTCCACATCACGCCTTGCCCCAAAACATGCGGAGAAATCCGATGCGCCGACACGGACGTTCAATACCAATTCTTTGTACTTATCAAGAATGGTCTTGACTCCCATCAGCTCGTTTACCCTAGTCACATTACGAGCCACCATCTTGTCCTCGATGATAGGCATGCCATACAAAATCTCTCCGAACTGCTCATTCAATTCCTTAAGATGCGCTAAGTATGCTTCTCCATTCCCTGTATTAAACTTCGGATAATTGAAACCAGCTAGCACCTTCATGTGTTCCGGTTTAAGCATGGATGTAAAATGTTTATACTGTTCCATATTACGAACACGAAAGAACAGTAACGGAAGGCGTGCATAGGTAATCTCGCCAGCTTCCAGTTTCTCAGACAACACATCCAGCATATGGATGCTATTCTCCTCGGCTCTTGACACATCCTCCGATGCACACGCATCCTCAAAACACATGATTATGGCAGTCAGACCAGGATACTTATGTTTCAGGATCGCCTCTGTGAAGTCACGGTGACCGGGCATATACATAGTCGCTCCCAGGCAGTACTGCAATATCCTACGATCCCTGTATTTGTTAAATTCCTCCGGCTCCTTCGCAAACTTAAAGCTCGGATTATAAAGATGGTGTCTCATAAATGCTCCTTGTGTACCTTTTTTAAAGTTTCTTTTTAGTCAAGTATATATCTCTCTTCATTCTGGAACATCCGTCTGTATCAATCACATCAATGCTCTCGAATGTCTTCTTTATTTTATCCAGCACTCCCTTGACCGTCTTATCCCTGTGGATCAAAAACGCTACTCTGCTCCCATTGGCAGAGGAATCATTTATTTTTGTACCTGAGAATCGGGGAAGTATTACATCAGATATTGTTCCATCTTTAAACAACTCCTTATAACCAAGCACCTCATTGAAAATACATGGACTTGCATAAACCGTAGATACAGTGATGTATTGATCTGGTTTATGGTATTCCACATGGTTTGAAATTTGTAAAAAAGAATTGATTGTTGCTTCAAAAAGATCGAATCCTGTGCTCAAATATATCGTTCTGTAGCTGAATCCACCAGCCATCCTGCCCGCAAATTCGATGACATTCACTGTGTTGTTGTAGATCATAACCTGCATGAACATCGGAGTATTGGTGAGTTTAAACACCTCAGCTATTCTGTCTGCTGTTGTCACGACATTCTTATATGCCTCCTGTGATATTAGTGCAGGTCCCAGTGTCGCCACACATTTTGTCACATGCTTTGCCGAATTGTTGTCCGTATACCTTCTGACGACAAGGAGCACATTTGCACTACCATCGCTCGGGAAGCAATACACACTGTATTCGTCCCCCATGGCTTCCTCCTCAATAATTACCTTACTATTGGGATAGCGCGTCAACGATTTCTGTACAGCTTCTTTGGTGGTTTCCACATCAACCGCCCGATTTACAGCATTTGAGCCGGAACCTGTAGCAGGCTTCACATACAAGGGGAAGTTCAAATCCACACCGTCAAGCTCATCGGAAGAAGAAACGCAAATAAAAGGTGTTGTGGATATGCCGCCCTCTCTCATTTTTGTTTTCATCCGCTCCTTATCAGAAATATCCATTGCAGTTTCATAACTATATGGCTTGGGTAATCCAATCTTCTCGCATATTTTACAAATCCCTTTATTTAAATGCTCCAAACAACAGTTAATAATCAAGCTGACTTTTCTGTCGACCGCAATCTTTTCAATTGCATTTAAATCGAAAGTACTAACTTGTATGTGCTCATCCGCCGCAATCTTTGCTGGAGGATCCTCTAAATAGTCAATCAGAACTGTGTAAAATCCTCGTTCCTTTAGCTTATTAATCAGTATAATATGGTTTGTAACTCCACCTAATACGATTGCAATCTCTTTTCTTCCCATCAGTCTGTCACCTGTCCTTTTCATATTTGGGATTGGTATAAATGATTGCCTCAAGACAGTATTGTGAACCGAACATTTCAAAATATATTCTAATTGCTACCATAAGGATGCTATGAATTATCCTCCCACTCAATTTTATATATAAGTCCTTTACCATAATAGAGCAACCTTCCTTACTTAAAATACCTAATTATTTGAATGTATATGAAATGAATGATTATCTTAATAATCAAGCAAGATTGTAAAATATCATCTTTCTTTTAGTTTTTGATTATATATTAGGAATAACAGCAATTTTTTTCTGCAAGCTTCCTCCTCTTTCTTCATGTCAACCAAGTCTCCTCCTTATGCCAAATTTATCTGCAAGCGACTGCATATCCTTTATCAAATTATCCTTTATCTCAACACTATCCCCACTTTGAGACGCAAGAGTATAGCTTCTTTCTCCTGGAATCCAGACTTTCCCATCATCACCACATTCATGCATACGCTTTTTCAAAGCATTGATCTTTGCCAGATATTCCTCATATAGCATCAGCTTTGAGATATCTATCGCCATTAGTAGATGCCCGTGAGATGATGGGACCTCAGGTTCATTAAGTGGCTTTATATCCCCTCCAAACAGATTGCCTGTCAGCAACCCTGCCAGTATATCCACTGCCATAGCAATACCAGCACCCTTATAGCCTCCAATTGGTAGCATGGTTCCAAGAAGAGCCTTTGCGGGGTCATCCGTAGGCTGACCCTCACTATCCAACGCCCACCCATATGGTATTTTTTCGCCATTTTTCTCGGCCATTCGGATCTTCCCTCTTGCTACCTCGCTTGTCGCCATATCAAGAATGACAGGAGCGTTGCCCGCTGGTACCGGAAACGCAATGCTTATTGGATTTGTTCCAAAGATGGGCTTTTTCCCACCAGCAGGCGCAATCGCAGGCGCTGATGCCGACATGATGATTCCAATCATGTTTTCCCTTGTAGACATTTCCGTGAAGTACCCAGCCACACCAAAGTTATTGCTGTTTCGTATCCCACACAATGCCAAGCCATATTCTTTTGCCCGTTCCATACAGAATCTCATTCCTTTATAAGCTGCGATCTGCCCAAACCCACCTTGTGCATCAAGGACGCACATCACCGGAGTCTTTTCCATTTCTATCAGCTTCGTGTCAGCGGCCATAAGAGAATCAGAAATCTTCCGGATATATATAGGAATGCGTGTAATGCCATGTGTCTCTTTCCCATGGGTGTGAGCATAGACGACAGTGTCAGCAATGATATCCGCCTGCTCCTGTGGAACGCCGACGCATACTAATATATCTTTTGTCAGTTTCCTTAAGTCCTCTGTCCTAACCTGCGCCAAAGCGGTCTTCCTCCTCGCTCCTCTGTCATTCAGTCATCAATGCCTTCGGGTAATACTGATCGATCATTCTCTTAACTAACAACACCTGCTTAGCTCGCTTCCTCGCATCATCGACCGTCGTATCCCAGTTGTGCATAGCCGCAATGGAACCACCGGTTTTCAGGTAGATGGGTGCGGCAATCCGGATCATATCAGGCACTTCATAATGACGGATAAATCCACCTGTTGACTTCGGATTCTCTGTGTGGATATCAATTGGAATATCAATAGCTTGCCTTACGGACGCCAGCATTTGCAACTGGATATCACGCACAGGGTTAAACGAGTTCGCGCCAAGTGTTTGCATCACTCGGGCAGAGCAAGGATTACCATGCCCAGTATGTGCCGACACCTTGAACTCACAATCTGCTGGGATTTCCCCGTCATTCCGCATCTGATTTAGGAGCCAGAGACAACCCTCGTCATATACCATGAATCCCCGACAACCACGTCCTGCCGCCCGTTTAACATCCTCCACCGCACGGATAACCTGCTCCTGACCTCTCAATCTATATCCCATGCGGGCACCCTCTGGAGTGTTCACTGAGGCACTTGTATCGGTGATCGCTCTGGGTCCAATGGCAAGAATAAGCTGTGCATTATGCTCCTTAGACATCCCGATCATCGTGTCAATCTCATCGTCTGTAAGGGTCATAATTCCTTTTGTCTGAGTAATCCTGTGAATACGTAGATCATATCCGTCCATGGCTTCTAACAGAGCCTTCATCGCCACAGGACCCTGAATCCCGGGGACCTCGAATCGGTACTGCCCGCCATCATTGAACCGTTTTTCTGAATCAGGAAGATTATAGGCATCTCCCTCTGGCATTCCAATCTTCCTTAGATACTCTCTTGTATCATGCATAAACATCCCATAAACTCCTCATACTTTTTTTATCATCGTATTCCTGTGAGGATACCCTCTCATCTTAGTCATCCTTGTGACAGGAGTTCAATGTATAAATCCCAACAGGCAGACATATCTGCCAGTGTTTCTCTCATTCTCCTGATAAATTTATCACTCTTTCCGGCTGTATGTAGCAACATATCAAGTTTCCCATCTGTCTCTTCCTGTGTGAAGGGGTTCTCCGGTTCACCTTTGGGATAATCCACATGCTCCTCATAAACCACTCCGTTGTCCATCTCCAGCTTAACCACAGCCGCTCTTACAGTGGGTGAAAGTTTTGTTAGTCTGTGGTCCTCTAACACTTTTACCCTACGCTCCACAGAGATAACAACTTCATTACGCAACAACTCTTCTGAAAATGCATCCAGAGAGGACTTACCTGTTACCAACGCCACCGCCACCGAATATGGTGTGCTCATCTTTGCGGCACTGATACTCTGTGCATTAGTGCTATTGTGTCCATACACAGCCAATTCATAGGTTTCCACACATACACTTTTTATCCTTTTTACATGAGCAGCAACCGAACCTTCTGCTACTGCGATGTATCTATTCCTGAGCTTGAGTGCAGCCTCAACTGCAGAGTGTGTGTGCCTGCACGAGGCATATAGCTTCTTATATGTGGTCCCCACACAATTCTCCATTGCCAATGCATCCATGACCTTGCCAAAGTCAATCTCTCCGTTCAATGTCTTGATAAAACCTCGCTGTCCGCCTAATGCATCCTCCGGACCGATGCAGTAACGTCCCATATTTGCCGCCATCAGACCATTCGCAGCAGCTTGCGCGCAATTGAAAGGTTTTAATTCCGAATCATCATCGATCATCGACAAAAGACCGGATGCACAAGTGGCTGACGCCGAGATCGTGTCCTTAAGCTGACGGATTCCATAGTTCCTAGCTTTTGCCACCGCTACAGCGGCTCCGATCGTCCCACAGGTGGCTGACGCATGAAAGCCTCGTTTCTTATGTTCAGGCTGAACCATACATGCAAGCCGTATCATCGCCTCATAGCCTATTGCAGCTGCCATTAGAAACGTTTCACAATCAAGCTTTTCCCTTTGCACAATTGCCAGAAGTGCAGAAAACACTGGTGTGCCAGGATGTAGCATACCGAATCTATGTCCGTCATCCAATTCCAAAACATGGGCACTCATGGCATTGAGCAGTGCCGAAGAGTAAGCATCCGCATGTACTCCAACGCCCATAACAGTTGCAGCGCCAGAAAACATTCCAACCTGGTTCAAATATGCCTTGTGTCTCTTCTCAAGCTGTCTGGCTCCTGCCAGCAACACTCCCGTGTAATCGACAAGACAACCCTTAATCCCACAGTCGAGCTTGTATTCTTTTTCAGCGAAATCATTCAGTCTATCAATGAGCATGTCTGTAACATTCATGTCATCCTCTTCTATCATTCATTATAATACCTGACCATTCTGAACTTAGCAGTCCTAATGCATCCAATGCTGTCCTTAAAATCACACAATCCGCAATTGGGAATCCCCAACTCTGTGGATGGACCTATATCAAGGTACTCAAAGCCCAGTTCAGCATAAAGCTTCAATAGTTCGAAGGAAAGAAAGTTAATAGGGCGCTTCTCTCCGTATCCCGGTACATCGCCCCAATATACCACCTGAACAATCCGATACGTCACCCTATATACCAATGCAGCTGCAATGTCATCCTCCCCACACATGACCAGATACATATCACTGTCAACATCCTCCATGGTCTTTAAGACCTGCTCCTGCGTCATGCGGAGTGGATAACCCTTGTATTCCCTGTTCATCCTGATTGCTTGATATGCGCGAATTTTTTCTTCCAATGTGTCACAGTGCCTAAGTTCCAGCTCACTTTTCAACGCTATTCTCAAATTCTTGCGAGCATTGCAATGGATCAATGCTTGGTAATTACCCCGTAGCTTTTGAATCGGCAGTGCAAAATTTAAATCTACCCATTCCGGTCTCCATCCACTGCCAGAAAGAACATTAAGGAGAGTATTTACCGTTCTTGGATTGTAGAATTCTGGGGGGAGTCCCATGGTAGCTTTCTTTATCCCGATTGTGCTAAGATAAGTATCCAACACACCTGCTGCCATCTCATATTCTCCGACACCCAGATTACTTTTTAATGTTTCTAAGTATCCAAACGGTGCGGAAAAAGGGCAACTTACAGATTCTCCACGTCTTCCAAACGTCACAGCAAATCTTGGTGACTTGTCCCGATAGATGATAAGATAGAGAACCTCATCCACCTTGTCCAAGTTCAATTCTGAGAACTCCGCTCTGTTGAACACATTCTCAATATGCCCTTTTGTTATCTTTACGAAGGAAACTGCATCAAGAGATTCTATTCGCCAAAAAGTGTTTGACTCTATGCTCATCACGCCACCTCTCTACTTTGTAAGGAGTATGGGACTGTAAATCTATACAAAGTGATTGACCCCCTCCCGTTTTCTGAAATATACTCCACATTATTTCTGTTGACACTGTAATCACAGCCAAACTTTTCCTTAAAGCGAGATATAAATTTCATCCAATACTACAACACTGTAAATATCAAAGCAAAGAGCCTTCCCATCGTATGTGCTGCCCATATGTGAATAAAAACATCGCACTCTCTCATCTTCAGCATCGAATTCGGGTATGACGGCTACTAAATTCGTCACCTGAACCACTATGATGGACGAATCCTTGAACCGGTCTTACAGGTAATAGTCAAAAAAGCTTCTGATTTGCTGGAATGTGCCATCTATGCTTTTCTCCAAAACAAATTTATCACATACGGGATTGTGCTTATCATCATATTTAATTATCTCAAACTGCAACAACATGCTTCTCACCTCTTCCTAGTGATCCAACACCTTCCGCGACAGCATCTTCGCCAGCATCGTCTTCCTTTCGCTGCTCTTTTTCTTGAATCTTATTAAACGCTTCCAGATATTCCGGATGAGTCTTTCTTATTTTAAGCATACTCGTTGCATACCCGTTCTCATCGTATCCTACGAAGTAGCTGCCTGATGATGCACCCATAGATCTGTATTTTACATTAAAAACCATTTTCACCAACTGCAAGACAAGGTAGCAGTCTGTCAAAAAGCCCATATTCTCCACATACCAGATGTCATTTTCAAATTGCGCATGGTATTTGGATATCTCACTGTTCTTGAGTACCCTTGGGCACTCTAGCCCCGGTCGCACAACGTTCCTCATTTTGTGACGTTCACTGTACCTCTCATTAAAAAATAGCGGGAGAGGCCTTGGGCCTATCAGGGACATATCTCCCTTTATCACACTCCAGAAGTTCATCAGCTCATCCAGGGAATACTTTCTCAAAAATTTCCCAAACTTTGTAACACGCTCACTTGCCGGAAGCAATTTTCCATCCTTATCCGTCTCATTCGTCATATTCCGAAACTTAATGATTTCGAACGGTTTCCCATTCTTGCCTATCCGTGTCTGTTTGAAGATGATAGGGCTTCCCACATCAAAATATGTACAAACAGCCAGAACGATATTAACTGGGGAGACGATGATAAATGCAGCCAATGCTATGATAAAATCCAGTAGCCTCTTTATGTAGCTTACATATGTGCCTTTTTTCATTACGACTGGAGCTGACGTTCTGTTGACCCTGTCCAGGTTCATTTTCCCCAACAGACAAGCCACATACTCCTCTTCCGAGGTACTAAGCGCATTTCCCTTCACCTTCTCCGATAGTATCGCCGACTGCGCTATTCCTGTATTTTCGCATGTAATTTCCATTTTCTTTCCTACTTTCTCTATTCTTTCACGAAATGGTCTTCCATGTTCAGCCATGCAACGTAATCAAAGAATCTTTCATAGTCCCTGAATCCGTATACCCGCAGCTTGCAATAGTTTTTTATTCGTTCCCTACCATAGGTCTTGACAGCGAAAATCTCGCGACCGTCCGCTCTCTCAGGTGACCATGTGAACATGATCTTCCTTTTAGCAGTCAGGGACTTGAATCTTTCTACCTCTCTGTCAGTTAAATTCTGGTCTGCCATGATGATGAATCTTTCTCCAATTTCCTGTGATCGATACTTCCTCTCATTCCATTTGGATGCCGCTTCCTCATTTGTTGTAAAATGTTCAAAATTGATTATAACGCTACGTTCTCCCTCGCCAATAAATCCAACGGGATAGTTCTTCCCACTTTTGAAGCACAATCCTCTATCCTTATAATAGTCGTAATCCTCCATAAGCTTCAAAAAATCTGCATCTCTTATACTCATGTTGATAGTTGGGGTATAAAACTTGCGTCCAAGGCTGTGATAAATCAAACCAGCCATGCAATCGCTGGAGAAGATCGTAAGCACTTCCGGAAGGAATTCTCCGCGCTTTTTTACTTCCTCGAAGTATCTGGCATACTTGCCGCTGTTCAATGCCTTTACCCACCACCGCAGAAAATTTTTCAGTTTGCTTTCACTCATGGTCAACATAAATATTCAAGTCTCCGTACCAACATAGTGATTTACAACTTCTATCACCCAGTCCACCTCATCCCTCGGCATACAATCATAAATGGGTAGACTCACCTCGTGTTCCGCTATATAACTCGCCTTCGGGAAATCCTCCCTCGCATATCCCCACTCTTTGTAGCACTCGGCTACATAAGAAGGGATAGGATAGTGGACTTGTGTTTTTATCCCATTTTCCAACAGGTATCTCTGGAATCCGTCCCTGTCCTCACAAATCACCGGGAACAGGTGAAACACGTTGGTAGCTTTCTCTGCCACTTTGGGCAACTGGATCAACCCATTTTTGATCTCCTTCAAATATCTTTCAGCAATCCAACAGCGTTCTGTATTTCCTTCTTCCAGATATGTAAGCCCTATCCTAAGTATCGCCGCCTGCAGTTCGTCCATCCGCGAATTCACACCGTTGATTTCATTGTGGTGCTTCACCTTGCTCCCGTAGTTGCGGAGAAAACGAAGCTTCTCTGCCAGATCATCATCATCCGTAACCAGCGCACCAGCATCACCAAAGGCTCCCAATGGCTTTGTCGGATAAAAGCTAAAGCAACCGATGGTGCCGAACGTACCTGTCATCTTTCCATTATAAGAAGCACCATGGCACTGAGCACAATCCTCAACGATGTACAAGTTATGTTTCTTTGCTATCTCCACAACCTTGTCCATCCGGCAGGACTGCCCATACAGATGCACTGGAAGGATTGCCTTCGTCCTTTCTGTGATGTGGCGCTCGATGTCGTCCACATCCATCAGCAGAAATTTATCAGAATCCACGAATACCGGATTGCTCCCGTTTTCCGTCACGCCAATCACTGAAGCAATGTATGTTCCGGCTGGGACGATGACTTCATCATCTTCTCCAATACCCAACGCCCGAAACGCAAGAATCAATGCATCTGTGCCGGAATTGACACCAATGCAGTGCTTCGAACCTGTGTAGCTTGCGAACTCAGCTTCAAACGCTTTCAACTCCGGCCCCAATATATACCACCCAGAGCGCATAACCCTCAATGCCACTTCCTCATACTCTTTTTGGTGGAAGTCGAAGCCCCTTTTCAGAACCGTATATTCAACATTCATCGCTTATCTGTCTCCTTTATTTCTACTTAATCCGAACCGTTTTTGATGGTTTTCTTTTATCTCTAGAATTCTTTATAGTCCTTTTATTCTCCTGAAGATCATAATACTTCGATGCCTGTATACACAGAATGGAACCGACTATAATTCCAAACCATTTCCCTCCACGATCCCGGTGTGCCTGCGGGATGTCTAACTTAACCCTCTCCCATTATTTCATGTGGCTCCTTACCATATTGAGCGTTCCTATCCACATCAGTAATGCTGAAAAATTTCAATGAAAAGTCAGGACTGATTCATCCCTAACTCATTTAGATAACTCTCAAAATTCCTTATGTATTCACCACTCTCATAATAAGTGCTGGCAAGGATGAGTAGAACGGAATCCTCTGAGAAATCAAACATCTCCTTCCATACCATCTTTGGTATGTATAAGCCTTTCATCGGTCTATCAAGTTCCACAATCTTCTCATCTTTTCCGTCAGATAAACGTATCTTAGATGTACCATGCACGTTAATTAGAAGGAATTCTGATTTACGGTTTGCATGGCTCCCACGAACGACATCCTGAGCTGTCCCATAGATGTAAAAAATACGCTTGATTTCAAAAGGGATATCACCCCTTCCCAGATTATTTTCACCTTCAATTGCAATGAGGTAACCCCTCCGATCTCCTAGCTCTTTAAAATTGTATATCTTGCAATCTGCCAAACTCATTTTTCATAATCTCCGAATAAAAAACTCGTGGATATGAGGTTGAAAGCTCCCAAACCACTGTATTTGCATCAACGACTACATATAGTCGCTATATTTACCGTTCTGTAGATAACAACCATCTTAGATATATTAACTCAGTTTTGAGTTTACTGTATTCTATCTCTTACTTAGCTATATTATCTCTTTTATTATACCTTACATTCACAGTTAATATTGTCTCCGCAAAAGCTTTCGCTTACTTATGTATGAAAGTGAAATGCATGAATGATTGGCATAAATAAGCATATGGCGACCCTACTAGCTCAGAACCCTATCCTATTCCCCATAATTTCCATAATACTTCCCATAATATCTTCCATAGTACTTCCCATAATACCCCTTACCCCTTAAATCCACCTTATTCAATACACATCCCAATATCCTACAATCCGCCTTATTCAACTGCTCCTTCACTTTTTGAACAAACCTGTAGCTGACATCACCGCTTGCTATGACAATCAAGGTCCCATCACACACCTTTGCAGCTACCGCACCATCAATCACACTGCCTACAGGAGGAGTATCCACAATAACATACTGATATTCCTTCCTTGCCTTAATTATCATTTCCTTAAACTTTTTATTCCCTAACAATTCGCTAGGATTAGGAGGCACCGGACCAGCGAATATCATATCCATGTTCGCAACATCCGTTCTACAGCACACCTCTTCAAAAGTGTTCTTACCCACCAGATAATGAATCAGTCCCAGCCTCACCTTTCCCTTTCTATGATGAGTGCGCATAACCGACTTCCGCAGATCTGCATCAACAAGCAGCACCTTGTCCCCATTCTCCGCAAATGCCCGAGCCATGTGGTAGGATACACTGCTCTTACCTTCATTAGGCGTACAGCTGGTCACTGCCACAACCCGCACATCCTCTCCGGAAAACTCTATATTACTCCTTAAAGTTTTGAAGGCTTCCCTTACATGGAAGTCAAGCTCTTCCTTTTTTAACTCTATTTCCTGCATTGTTTGCTCCTTCTTGCTTATACTGCTATGTGGTTTATACATTACTATCTTTGTATACATAATTATTTTTGGCCTTAGCGTAATTATTTAAGGCTTCAACTATATGCTCACCACAAAAATATTTACCCTCTAAAAAAGGTATGTACCCTCTGTTACGTACCCACTACAAAACAATTTCCTGTAACTTATCCGATTCTACCTCTTCCAGATCAACATCTCGCAATTCCGAAGCATTATAAACCGCATTCTTGCCTTTCTTTTCTTTCCCCCGCTTTTTACTCTTTTTCCCTTCATCCTCCATCACCGGAATCATGGCCAGAGTACTAAGTTCCAGGTACTTCGCAACATCCTCACTGGTCTTAACACTGTCATCCATAAGGAAACGAACCAGTACAATGGCAGCCGTCAAAAACAAACCGGCCAACCCTCCCATCAGCGTCATCATCCTCACATTAGGAAAAGAAGGGCGTACAGGTAAATTAGCATACTCTGCGATATTCACAGCCTCCACATCAAATACATTGGTTATATGTTCCGTTGCCACTTCCCGAATGGCGTCTGCCAGATCCCTTGCCATTACCGGATCCTCATCTGTTACCGTTACGGTAATGATCCGGGTATCTGTGGGTGTTACTACATCCACTAGTCCAAAAAATCCCTCATAATCCATATCCAGCGAAAAATCATCAATAATCTGTTCCAGCACATATCTGCTGTTGATCAGTACCGCATAGTCCTTGGTAAGCTGGCTGCCCAGCTGCATGTCGCTGTAAGTAATGTTCTCCCCGTTCTGTTTGCTGAGTATAACCATCTTGGTGGTGGATTCATAAGTTGGGGTTAGCAGGAAGAAGCTTACAAGAAAGCCGGCAAGTGCAGCCAGTATTGTTCCTGCAAGGAGAAACCAGATATGCCCGATCAGCTGAGCAAGTACCTCCTGCAAATCAATTTCCACTACATCTTGGTTGTCCATGTTTGTACAATCCTCATTTCTCTTAATTTGTATTTCTCATTCTGTACTTCATTTATGTTAAATTTCATCTATTATGTACTTCACATATTCGGTGTCAATTATGTACTTCACTTAATTGATGTCCCTGTATCTGTCTATTTCAAAGCAAAAATCTCCGTTCTTGCGTTCTCTCCAAGCAATGCGCTGCTGTATGCCTCACCGTATTTCTTCTTAAGGTATTCAGCGCAGGCATTTAAATAAGGGCCCCTCTTTCCATCACTATGGGAATCCGTAGCCACAAAGTCAATCAACCGGTTATCCAGCAGGTACCGGACATATTTCTTATCCCCACTTCCGAAAAGGTTTTTCCCTCTTACGCGGAGAATACTACCTCTGGAGTTCTTACCGGTATCATTTACCTCCAAGATACTTCCAGCATTCACCTGCACCAACACATCCATGTCTCGCAGGGTAATAATTCTTTCTTTTTTGTCTCGTAGGCACTCATAACGTTCCGCATGAGCCAGAACCGGCCTGTAACCGCATGCCTTTATGGAAAACAGCCCCTCCTGCATAGTCGTAAACTGCTCCCATGGAGAAAATTCCACCAGCACACAATCGGAAGAAGCAAGAGTAGGAATCTTTTTTTGTTCCAGCAATTCACAGACAGAAGCGGTATAGAAAAGCTCACAGCCGCTATGCAG
>Ga0153948_1000255_pt1 | contig 29122 bp, 27 predicted proteins | sample TSNJ032MetaG_FD_104696 | JGI IMG/M metagenome (GOLD analysis project Ga0153948, IMG submission 104696) | Attine ant fungus gardens microbial communities from New Jersey, USA - TSNJ032 MetaG | ecosystem: Host-associated > Fungi > Mycelium > Unclassified | place: USA: New Jersey, Wharton State... | reverse complement strand
GTCCTTGCTGCTGGCGTGGGCTTCGCGCCGCTTGCTGCGACGTTCCCAGGCCTGGCGGCAAACCGCGCCCGGTCACTGATTAACGACTTATCCCTACAGCCTCAACTCACCGACAGGAAAACGATCATGTTCAAGCCTATGGCCCTGGCCGCTGCTGTGCTCGCTACTTTCAGCCTGAATGCCTTCGCGGCAAAAACCGAGTTGACGGTGTACACCGCCCTCGAAGCCGAACAACTGACCGCCTACAAGGCTGCGTTCGAGAAGGCCAACCCGGACGTCGAGATCAAGTGGGTGCGCGATTCCACCGGGATCATCACTGCCAAATTGCTGGCCGAAAAGGCCCGTCCGCAGGCTGACGCGGTGTGGGGCCTGGCCGCTTCGAGCCTGGCGATCCTCGACCAGCAGGGCATGCTGCAAAGCTATGCACCGAAGTATCTGGGCAAGATCGGCGCGAACTACCGCGACGCCGCCAACCCGCCAGCCTGGGTCGGCATGGACGTGTGGGCCGCCACCATCTGCTTCAACACCGTCGAAGCCGAGAAGCAGGGCTTGAGCAAGCCGGTGAGCTGGCAGGATCTGACCAAGCCTGAGTACAAGGGCAAGATCGTCATGCCAAACCCGGCGTCGTCCGGCACCGGTTTCCTCGACGTCAGCGCCTGGCTGCAAACCTTCGGCGAGAAGCAAGGCTGGGCCTACATGGACGGTCTGCACCAGAACATCGGCCAATACGTTCACTCCGGTTCCAAGCCCTGCAAACTGGCGGCGGCAGGCGAATTCCCGATCGGCATTTCCTTTGAGTATCCAGCCGTACAGCTGAAGCGCCAGGGCGCGCCGCTGGACATCATTCTGCCGAAGGAAGGCCTGGGCTGGGAGATCGAAGCCACAGCGGTGATCAAAGGCACGCCGCATGCAGACGCGGCGAAGAAACTCGCGGACTTCTCCGCCAGCGCCGAGGCGATGGACCTGTACAAGGAGAATTTCGCGGTGCTTGCGCAGCCGGGCATTGCCAAACCACAGACCGAACTGCCGGCCGACTACGAGCAGCGTCTGATCAAGAACGACTTCGCCTGGGCCTCGAAAAACCGCGACGAGATCCTCACCGAGTGGCGCAAGCGGTATGACGGCAAGTCCGAGAAAGTCGTTGCGAAATAGCCGACTCACACAGCCTGTGGCGAGGGAGCTTGCTCCCGCTGGAGCGCGAAGCGGTCCCAAATTCTGCAAACGAGTAGTGTCAGGCACTGCGCACCTGCTGAATTTACGACTGCTGCGCAGCCGAGCGGGAGCAAGCTCCCTCGCCACACAAGCGGGATTGCTTTTATGACCCAACACAAAGACCTGCTGATCGTCGGCGCCGGCATCCTCGGCCTGTCCCACGCTTACGCCGCCGCCAGACGCGGCCTCAAGGTCAGCGTTTTCGAGCGCACCGCCACACCCCTTGGCGCCTCGGTGCGCAACTTCGGTCAGGCGCTGGTCACTGGTCAGCCACCCGGCTCGATGCTTGAACTGGCCAAGGCCAGCCGCGAGATCTGGGGCGGCTGGGCGCAACTCGCTGGTCTCAAGATCAAGCGCAACGGCTCGTACCTGTTCGCTCGCACGGAAGCCGAAGAGCAACTGCTCGAAGCGTTCTGCGCCGGTCGCGCCGTGGAACACGGCTATAACGTCGACTTGCTGCGCGGCGCAGCACTGCGTGATCTGTACCACGGCCAGTTCAGCCACCATCGCGCCGCATTGCACGGCCTCGACGATCAACAGCTGTACTCGCGCGAAGCAATCCCCGCGTTGATCGACTATCTGCGCCGCGACCTCGGTGTCGAGTTTCACTTCAGTACGCTGGTGCGCGACGTCGAACCGGGGCACCTGCACAGCACTGCCGGCAGTTACACGGCGAAGCAGATCATCGTCTGCTCCGGCCACGATTATCAGACCCTGCTGGCCGAGCCAATTGCCGCGCTCGACCCGCAGATCTGCCGCCTGCAAATGCTCCGCGCCAAACCGCAAATCGAGCTGAATCTGCAACACGCTTTGCTCACCGGTTTGAGCTGCGTGCACTACGGCGCCTTCGCCGATTTGCCGCAAGCGGCGGCGGTGCAGGCGCAAATCCTGCGCGAGCAACCGCACCTGCACAACAACGGCATTCATCTGCTGATCAGTCCGACGCCGTATGGCGAACTGATCATCGGCGACTCGCACCACTACGGCAGCGATCCGTCGCCGTTCAACGCCGAGCAGGTCGACAACTGGATGCTCGAACTGGCCGAACAGACGCTGGGCTGCAAGGTGCAAGTGGTCGAGCGCTGGCAGGGCGTCTATGGTGCACGGGGGCCGGGACCGTTTTCGTTGCTGCGCCCGGCCCCGGGGCTGAGTGTGGCGCTGATGCACACCGGCGTCGGCATGAGCGTCGGCCCGGCACTGGCCGAGCGCAATGTCGCGCAGTGGCTGGAGGAAATCTGATGGCGGATCAGCAACAGGTCGTCGACCGGGTGTTCGACTTGTACGAACGCTTTGGTGCTAGTGATTACATCGGCGAGCCGGTGTCGCAGATCGAACACATGTCTCAGGCCGCGCAGTTGGCGATGGCTGAAGGCTTTGATGATGAAGTGGTGCTGGCGGCGTTCTTCCATGACATCGGCCATTTGTGTGCCGAGGGTGCCGAGGGTGCCGAGAATATGGGCGGTTATGGCGTGGTCAGCCATGAACGCCTCGGTGCGGATTATTTGCGTGAGGCCGGATTCAGCGAGCGCCTGGCGCGGCTGGTGGAGTATCACGTGCAGGCCAAGCGGTATCTGACGTTGCGGGAGCCGGGGTATTTCGAACGCTTGAGTGAAGCGAGTCGGCGGACGTTGGAATATCAGGGTGGGGTGATGACCGAGGCAGAGGCGGATGCGTTTGAGCGCGATCCGTTGTGTGCCGTGAGTTTGCGCATGCGTCAGTGGGATGAGTTGGCCAAGGAGATGGGGGTGCCGGTGATGGATTTGGGTTTGCTGAAGGAGAAAGCGCTGCGGCTGCTGGCGGTTTAAACCGTGGCACCGAGTCGTACCATTCGCGAGCAAGCTCGCTCCCACATTGGATCGTGGTCAGAACACAAAACCCTGTGGGAGCGAGCTTGCTCGCGAAGGGGCCGGTTCCGGCGTTACAAATCTGCAGCCAGAGCATCAATCTGCTCCTGTCGCTCCGCCTGATTCAACTTCGCATGCGGATTGAGCGACGACCACTGCGGATGCGCCCGCGCCTTGCTCAGCGCATCCGGCAACTTGCCCTCGCGCCAGGTCTTGTCCTGCGGGGTGGCGACCTGAACCGCGTCCATGGCCGCATGTCCGCGCTGATCGAGCGCCAGCAACAACTGCCGCTGACGCAGCGCCAACAACCGCAGCACCCCGTCATCCACGGTCAATTCGCGCTGGCCCTTGATCTTGCCCAGCAGGCGACTGCCATAACTGCGCGCGGTCTGTAGCGCGCCGCCGGCAATCGCCCCGGCCAGCGCCGCAGCGCCGAGGGTGATTCCGCCCACCAGCAGATCAACCCCAGCCCCGGCCGCGGCACCGGCCGCAATCCCGCCGCCCACCCGCACGCCGAGTTGCTTCAGGGTTTCCGGGTTGAACAGGTCATCGCCCCAACGCCCATCCAGCAGCGGCAAGTCACTGGCCGCCGCGTCCTGCGGGCGAAACGCGTAGAGCTTGAGCAACGCCTCGACGCACTTCTGTTCGCGCTGACGCACGGCTTTGCGCAGTTCGCTGATCGCTTGCTGCTCCTGCTCGGCCTCGCTGACCACACTGCGCCGGCATGCTGCACAATCGATCAGCAGTTCAGCGATCAGGCGCCCCGCACTTTGCTGGCGGGCGAGGCGCTGGGCCTGCTGATCGGCGATCAGGCGTTCCAGTTGCGGACGGGCGTTTTCCAGCAGCAGCGCGAGGCTTTCGTACAGGCGCCGCTCGCCATCTTCCGGCGGTGCAACGCTGTCGAACCGCACTAGCGCATGCAGGCCAAGCCGCGCCAACGCTTCGCGCCAGTCCGGCTCGCGATGGTTGGCGCTGCTAACGAAATTCAGCACCGGCAGCAGTGGTTTGCCGCAACTGGCGAGTACTTCGAGTTCGTCGCGATATTTGGCCAACACCGGTTCGCGGGCATCGATCACATACAGACCGGCGTCGGAGGCGAGTAGCTGTCGCAGGACTTTCGCCTCCTGTTCGAAACGCTGGCGCGCTTCGCTGCCGTCGAGAAACCGCGCCAATCGCGCCGGGCCGTCGAGGCGTTCGCCGGGACGCTCCAGACGCTCGAGGAAATCCAGCAAGGCGATGGCATCTTCCAGCCCCGGCGTGTCGTAGAGATCGAGCAGCGGCTCGCCGTCCACCGACAAGCGCGCCCCTTCGACATGCCGGGTGGTGCTCGGGCGGTGTGAGACTTCGCCGAAGCCGACGTCGCGGGTCAGGGTGCGCAGCAGCGAAGTCTTGCCGACGTTGGTGTGGCCGACCACCGCGAGTTTCAGCGGCGCTTTGTGGGCATCAGTCATGACCGTTCTCCAGCCAGTTCATCGGCGCGCAATCGGCGAACGGCAGCTCCAGTTGTTGCAGCGCCACATGCCAGTCGCCGAGGCGGGCGCTGTCCAGCGCTTCACCGGGCGGTGCTTGCAACAGCCAGACCCGGGTGGCGCCTGCGTTGCGCGCCAGTTCGGCGATCAACGCGAGGCTGCCGCGATCTGGCGAGCGTCGTGGATCGCAGGCGATCAGCAGACGCGCCGGAGGGAAGCGGCTGAGCTGTTCGAGCAGTTTGTGCCGTGATTCGCGGCTGTCGAGGACTCCGGCGTTGCTCACGGTTTTCGGCAGGGCCAGTGGCCACGGGCGCTGATCGTCGAGTTCGATGGCCACCAGCAAAGCGCCGTCGCTGGCGTGTTCGCTGACGCTGCTTTCGACCCGATGCAACTGCGCAGGCGCGGCGTCGTTGATGCCGAGGCGTTCGCTGGTCGGCATCAGCCGTTCGCGCAACTGGGCGTAACCGGGCAGGTTCAGGTCCAGCGTCAGCGCGTTTTTGCCGCGATTCCAGCGCCAGAAACAAACCGCGGCCAGCAGCAGGCGCGGCAGCACGCCGTAGACCACCAGCACGCCAACCAGCCAGGTCGCCCAGGCCTGGCGCGCGCTTTCGATGTCCAGCGCGGCGCCGCCGCTGGCGCGGATCATCTCTACGGTCGGCACGTTGAAGCCGAGCAGCGCCGGCAGCGCGCCGAGGGCCTGGGTCATGTTGATGAAAGTGTCAGCGCTGAGGATTGTGGTTTCCCAGACGAAGCCGTAGCGCCGGGTCGCCATCAGCGTCAGCAACAGCACCAGTGCGCTGAGCATCGCCAGCAACCACAGGCCATTGACCAGTGTGCCGAGTGCCCAGCGATTGAGTTTCCTGCGTTGCAACATCAGCAGCAGGGCCGGCGCCAGTTGCGCAGCTTTCGCGTCACGGGCGAGTTTTTCACTGAGCCACAGCCACAAGCGCCCGAGGGTGGCGCCGTGTTCGCCGGCAAAGACCAGCCCCAGCGCCCAGCTCAGCAGCAGAATCAGGTTCAGCCCGAGCAGGCTGCCCAGGGCCCAGAACACATTGACCGGTGTCTGGCTCAGCGCGGCGAAGGCCAGACCGGCACCGCTCAGCAGCGCGAAAATCACCAGCAGCACCAGCGCCAGACGCGCGCCTTGCAGCCAGTGCCTGAGTGCTGCGCTCAGCCCGTCGCGCTCGGCCAGCCACACGGCGCGGCGCTGAATACGGCCCGGCAGATCGCCGCCGGCCGCGCGGGCCAGACGATTGGCTTCCAGATCTTCCAGGGGGCCTGCGTGTTCTTCGCGCAGGCGGATGGTTTCCGTCAACCAGAGGTTTTGCAGTGGAGTCAGTTCAGTCACGCGCCATTCCGTTGCTCAATTGAGCAGTGAGCATAACCGCTGTGGCGCTTATCGGGTCAAGCGAGGCTCTGGTATCCTCGCCGGCATGACTAAATCACTCCCCCTCAGCCTGATCGCAGCCCTCGGTGAAAACCGTGTGATCGGCGTCGACAACAGCATGCCCTGGCACCTGCCGGGGGACTTCAAATACTTCAAGGCCACGACCCTCGGCAAGCCGATCATCATGGGCCGCAAGACTTGGGATTCGCTCGGTCGTCCGCTGCCGGGGCGCTTGAACATCGTGGTCAGCCGTCAGCCGGATCTGCTGCTGGAAGGGGCGGAGGTGTATCCGTCGCTGGAAGCTGCCGTGGTGCGCGCCGAGGAATGGGCGAAAGCGCAGGGCGTCGATGAGTTGATGCTGATTGGCGGGGCGCAGTTGTATGCGCAAGGGCTGGCGCAGGCCGATCGTCTGTATCTGACCCGTGTGGCGCTTAGCCCGGAAGGCGATGCGTGGTTTCCGGAGTTCGATCTGAACCAGTGGAAGCTGGTGTCGAACGTGCCGAATCCGGCTGAGGGCGACAAGCCTGCGTACAACTTTGAAGTCTGGGAAAAGGCTTGATTAACCTGTGGCGAGGGAGCTTGCTCCCGCTGGCCTGCGCAGCAGGCCCAAGATGTTGGGGTCGCTTCGCAACCCAGCGGGAGCAAGCTCCCTCACCACAAGTGTGTGTTGCTGTCAGGCCTGAGCAAGCTCCGCATGCTCATCCGCGTCCAGCAGTTCTTTATCGGTCTGCTGCATCACCTGACTGGTAATCGCACCGGCGGTGATCGAACCACTCACGTTCAACGCCGTACGACCCATGTCGATCAGCGGCTCAACCGAAATCAGCAACGCCACCAGTGACACCGGCAAGCCCATCGCCGGCAGCACAATCAGTGCGGCGAACGTCGCGCCGCCACCGACCCCGGCCACACCGGCCGAACTCAAAGTCACAATCGCCACCAGCGTCGCGATCCACAGCGGATCCAGCGGATTGATGCCGACTGTTGGCGCAACCATCACCGCCAACATCGCCGGGTACAGACCGGCGCATCCGTTCTGGCCGATGGTCGCGCCGAACGATGCCGCAAAACTGGCGATCGACTGCGGAATGCCCAGACGACGGGTCTGCGCTTCGATGCTCAGCGGAATGCTCGCCGCGCTGGAGCGGCTGGTGAACGCAAACGTCAGCACCGGCCAGATCTTGCGGAAGAAACGCAGCGGTTTGATCCCGGCGGCCGACACCAGCAGGCCATGCACGACAAACATCAGGCCCAGACCGAGGTACGAAACCACGACGAAACTGCCGAGCTTGATGATGTCCTGCAGGTTGGAACCGGCCACCACTTTGGTCATCAGCGCCAGCACGCCGTACGGGGTCAGCTTCATCACCAGACGCACCAGACGCATCACCCAGGCTTGCAGGGTGTCGATGGCGTTGATCACTTTCTGACCTTTTTCGACGTCATCCTTGAGCAGTTGCAGCGCCGCGACACCGAGGAAAGCAGCGAAGATCACCACGCTGATGATCGAGGTCGGCTTGGCGCGGGCCAGGTCGGCGAAGGGGTTCTGCGGAATGAACGACAGCAGCAGCTGCGGCACATTCAGGTCGGCGACCTTGCCGGCGTAGTCGGTCTGAATGGTTTGCAGACGGGCCATTTCCTGCGTGCCGGCGACCAGGCCTTCGGCGGTGAGGCCGAACAGGTTGGTCAGGCCGATACCGATCAGCGCCGCGATCGCGGTAGTGAACAGCAGGGTGCCGATGGTCAGGAAGCTGATCTTGCCCAGCGACGAGGCGTTGTGCAGGCGCGCCACCGCGCTGAGGATCGAGGCGAACACCAGCGGGATCACGATCATTTGCAGCAGCTGCACGTAGCCGTTGCCGACCAGATCGAACCAGCCGATCGAGGCTTTCAGTACCGGGTTGCCGGCACCGTAAACAGTGTGCAGGGCGACGCCGAACGCTACGCCGAGCACCAGCGCGAGCAGGACTTTTTTCGCCAGGCTCCAAGTGGTGTGGCGGGTTTGCGCCAGACCGAAGAGCAGGGCGAGGAACACCAGCAGATTGAGGATCAGCGGCAGATTCATGAAGACTCCGATAAGACTTGTGCCAGTCACCTTCTCGGGCAACTGCGAACCGGCAAGCCTAACAGTTTGATTTCCAATGAATTAATACCGAAATCGCAGGTTGTCCGTCGTTTTTGGAATAAGCGCTTGTCGCTCTCGGCAATGCAACTGGCGTTGAGGAGACGTAAGCGGTCGCTGACAGACGAGGACTGTCACACTTATTTGTTAGCGTCGATGTCTTTCAGTCAGGGAGAAAACGCCGATGAAGTTCGCACCGAAAATGCTCGCTGTGGTTCTTGGATTGGGCTTGGCCGCTCATGCATTCGCCACCGACCTGAAGCACTGGCCGGCGGATCAGGCCAAGGCACTCGACGCGATGATCGCGGCCAACGCCAACAAGGGTAACTACGCGGTGTTCGACATGGACAACACCAGTTACCGCTATGACCTTGAAGAGTCGTTGCTGCCGTTCATGGAAAACAAGGGCCTGATCACCCGCGACAAACTCGATCCTTCCCTGAAACTGATGCCGTTCAAGGACACCGCCGACCATAAGGAAAGCTTGTTCAGTTACTACTATCGCCTGTGCGAAGTCGACGACATGGTCTGCTACCCGTGGGTAGCGCAGGTGTTCTCCGGCTTCACTCTCAAGGAACTCAAGGGCTACGTCGATGAGCTGATGGCGTCGGGCAAACCGGTGCCGGCCACTTATTACGAAGGCGATGTAGTGAAGAACATCGATGTGCAGCCGCCGAAAGTCTTCACCGGCCAGGCCGAGCTGTACAACAAGCTGATGGAGAACGGCATCGAGGTTTACGTGATGACCGCCGCCTCCGAAGAACTGGTGCGCATGGTCGCGGCCGATCCGAAGTACGGTTACAACGTCAAACCGCAGAACGTGATCGGCGTGACCACGTTGCTGAAGAACCGCGAAACCGGCGAACTGACCACTGCGCGCAAACAGATCACCGCAGGCAAGTATGACGAGAAGGCCAACCTCGGCCTCGAACTGACCCCGTACCTGTGGACCCCGGCGACCTGGATGGCTGGCAAACACGCGGCGATCCTGACCTACATCGACGAGTGGAAAAAACCGGTGTTGGTCGGTGGCGATACGCCGAGCAGCGACGGCTACATGCTGTTCCACGATGTGGATGTAGCCAAGGGCGGCATTCACCTGTGGGTCAACCGCAAGGACAAATACATGACTCAACTCAACGGCATGATGGCCAAGCACGCGGCGGCGCAGGCCAAGGAAGGGTTGCCGGTTACGGCGGACAAAAACTGGGTGATCGTTAAACCCGAGGAAATTCAGTAAGACCGGGTCGCTCCCATCGCTGGCAAGCCAGCTCCCACAGTGTCCAAGGTCAAACACAAATGGTGAGAGCACCATAAATCCCTGTGGGAGCTGGCTTGCCAGCGATGGGGCCCTCATGTTCACCCATTGATTCGATCAAGCAAAAAAATGCCCCGCACTTGGCGGGGCATTTTTATTCGGCGGCTAAAACTTACAGCCCGTCGAGCATCGCCTTGTTACGCACCGCGCCCTTGTCGGCGCTGGTCGCCAGCAGGGCGTAGGCCTTCAGGGCGGTGGTCACTTTGCGTGGACGCTGCTCGACCGGTTTCCAGCCTTTCTTGTCCTGCTCGACCCGGCGCGCAGCCAGTTCTTCATCGCTGACCAACAGGTTGATCGAGCGGTTCGGGATGTCGATCAGCACTTTGTCGCCGTCCTGCACCAGACCGATCGCGCCGCCGGCCGCAGCCTCTGGCGAAGCGTGACCGATCGACAGGCCCGAAGTACCGCCGGAGAAGCGACCGTCGGTGAGCAGTGCACAGGCTTTGCCCAGACCTTTGGACTTCAGGTACGACGTCGGGTAGAGCATTTCCTGCATGCCCGGGCCGCCTTTCGGGCCTTCGTAGCGAATGATGACGATGTCGCCTTCCTTCACTTCGTCGGCGAGGATGCCGCCCACGGCGCTGTCCTGGCTTTCGTAGATCTTCTCGTTGCCTTCGAAGACGTGGATCGACTCGTCGACGCCGGCGGTTTTCACCACGCAGCCATCAAGAGCGATGTTGCCGTACAGCACGGCCAGGCCGCCTTCTTTCGAATAGGCGTGTTCGAAGCTGCGGATGCAGCCGTTTTCACGGTCGTCGTCGAGGGTTTCCCAACGGGTCGACTGGCTGAACGCGGTCTGGGTCGGGATGCCCGCCGGGCCGGCCTTGAAGAAGTGATGCACGGCTTCGTCGGTGGTCTGGGTGATGTCCCACTTGGCGATGGCTTCTTCCATGCTGCGGCTGTGCACGGTCGGCAGGTCGGTGTGCAGCAGGCCGCCACGGGCCAGGGAACCGAGGATGCTGAAGATGCCGCCAGCGCGGTGCACGTCTTCCATGTGGTACTTCTGGATGTTCGGCGCGACCTTGCACAGTTGCGGCACGCTGCGCGAGAGACGGTCGATGTCGCGCAGGTCGAAATCGATCTCGGCTTCCTGGGCGGCAGCCAGCAAGTGCAGGATGGTGTTGGTCGAACCGCCCATGGCGATGTCGAGCATCATTGCGTTCTCGAACGCCTTGAAGTTGGCGATGTTGCGCGGCAGTACCGATTCATCGTTCTCGCCGTAGTAACGCTTGCACAGCTCGACGATGGTGCGGCCGGCCTGCAGGAACAGCTGCTCGCGGTCGCTGTGGGTGGCCAAGGTCGAACCGTTGCCCGGCAGTGCGAGACCGAGGGCTTCGGTCAGGCAGTTCATCGAGTTGGCGGTGAACATGCCGGAGCAGGAGCCGCAGGTTGGGCAGGCGCTACGTTCGTATTCAGCGACTTTCTCGTCAGAAGCGCTGGAGTCGGCGGCGATCACCATGGCGTCGACGAGGTCGAGGCCGTGGGAAGCGAGTTTGGTCTTGCCGGCTTCCATCGGGCCGCCGGAGACGAAGATCACCGGAATGTTCAGGCGCAGGGCGGCCATCAGCATGCCCGGGGTGATCTTGTCGCAGTTGGAGATGCAGACGATGGCGTCGGCGCAGTGAGCGTTGACCATGTATTCGACGGAGTCGGCGATGATCTCGCGGCTCGGCAGCGAATACAGCATGCCGTCGTGACCCATGGCGATGCCGTCATCCACGGCGATGGTGTTGAATTCTTTCGCGACGCCACCGGCACGTTCGATTTCCCGGGCAACCAGTTGACCGAGGTCCTTGAGGTGCACGTGGCCCGGCACGAACTGGGTGAAGGAGTTGGCAATGGCGATGATCGGCTTCTTGAAGTCGTCATCTTTCATCCCGGTGGCACGCCACAGTGCGCGGGCGCCGGCCATGTTGCGGCCGTGGGTGGATGTTTTCGAGCGGTAATCTGGCATGGAGCACTCCGGGCGGCTAATCAGGTATCAAAAGGGAGTGAGCTTCTATTGACGTCTGGAACACTCAGAAATGGCCGTGTGTCCTGGATGTTGCCGATGACTTTGCGGGATCGCCGCTTGCCTCAGCCTGAGCTCATAAACCCGCCGGGGGATGAATGGCGATGAATCAGCCGATTCTACACCGCTGGCGTCTGGAGGGAATGGCGCAAAGCATTGTTCCAGTGCCGACGGTGCGTGTGGCATGACGACCGGCAGGCTCAATCGCTGCCAGAGGGCGTGACGGCGCCGTTCTCGATGATGCTGGCGCGATGGCTGATCCGCTTGTTCAACGCCAGCGCGATGCCGCTGAGCAGGACAAAACAGTAGCCGAGGGTGGCTTGCAGGTTGCTTGGGCTCAGGCTGATCAAGGCACTGATCAAGCCACCACAAATGAAAATGATCGTACTGCCTGCCGAAGCCGAGGTGCCGGCATTCTCGGGAAACAGGCTCATGGCCCGCGACGTGGCTGCGGGGCGTGCGATGGTGGTGCCGGCGGTGCAGATCAACATCGGAATCAGCACCGTGGCCGCCGAGAGCGCAAGGTGCCTGGCCATGAACAGCATCACCAGCCCCGCCAGCAGGATCAGGCTCAGCCCGACCACCATTTGCTGTCCGGGCGAGATTCGCCGGCTCAACAGCGTGGCGACGATCCCGCCAGTGACATAGGCCGCACCGTAGATCAGCAGGATCAGCGAGAAGTCGTAGGCTGAGAGCTGCAATTGATCCATGAAGATCAGCGGCGAAATGACGATGAAAGAGAAGTGGCAGGCGAATGCGAAAGCCGAAATCAACCAGTAGCCGACGAACTCGAAATCCCCCAGCACCCGTCGATAGGCGCGGAGAAAGTTGAGCGGTGTAGCCTTGACGGCGGGCTGACCACCGTCCAGAAACAGCCAGGCCTTGAGCAACACCACCACTGCCAGAGCGATGAACAGCCAGAAACTGCCACGCCAGCCCAGGGTCGCCTGCAGAAAGGTCCCGGCCAGCGGTGAGATCGAGATGAAGATCCCCGATGCCGTGACCATCAGGATCCGCAGACGATCACGCTCGGCGCCCTCGAACAGATCCTGCACCAGCGCCTGTGACAGGACGAAACAGCCACAACCGATGGCCTGCACGATGCGAAAGGTCATGAACAGCATGTAGTCACTGGTCATTACACAACCGATGGCGCCGAGGATCGAGACAGCCATGCCGGCGAGCAACAAGCCCTTGCGCCCGATAACGTCGGACAACGGCCCGATCAGCAGTTGGGCAAAGGCGATGCCCACGGCGAACAGGCTGATCGACAGGGCAATGTCGGTCGGGGTGCTGGCGAAGTGTTCGGCCAGCGCCGGGAACGACGGCAGCAGGACATCCAGCGGAAACACCCCCAGCAGCACCATCGCCAAAAGCAGGCTGATCGCCCCGCGTCGTTGTCGAGTCGTTACCACCGTTCTTCCTTCAAGCATCGATCAGTCCTGCCTTGGCGAAAAGTTTGCGGTTGTTGGGTAGCGCGAAGAATCCGGCTTTTTCGAGTGCAGCAAGCGTAGCCGTGGCTCCGGATCGGGCACGCTGGCGGCTGGCTTGGTCGTTGGTCAGGCTGTCGAGGATTTCCTTGATTGCGCCTTCGCCAATGCCGGCACGGCGCAGGCTTTGGTGCAGCCATTGCTCGTCGACTTCGAAGAAGGTCGCCAGGGTCTCCAGCAAGGTTCTGGCCGCGAAGGCGCGCTGGCGGCTGTTCAGGGTCAACCAGAGGTAGTGGAAGACCTCGGAAAAAAACCGGCTGTGGCGCGCTTCATCAGCGAGATGGTCGCGCAACATGTCATTCACGCTGCTGACCAGCGTTTCCCGACACACATCCAGCAGTTCCCGGGCAATGATGGTCTCCGAAACGAAACCGAGCAGAAACCATGCCAGCGGGCGTTTGCTTTCCGGCGTTCGGGCGATCTGACCGGTCAGGCGGGTAATGCGCAGCGGCATCTGCGGACGACCGGTGAAACCATGCAGTTCGGCGATCTGTTCGGCCAGACGATGGGAGAACAGCGCGTGATAACCCTCGTCGGTATAGAGCTGCAGCGCGGCGGTTTTCATCCGTGAAGGAATGTATGCGGGTAACTCGCCGTGGACGATGGTTTCCACGGCGCGGTTGACGATGCGGTGCTCAAGCAGCGTGGTGTAGTCGAGAAAGTGCACCAGGTGACTGGCTGCGAGCCGATGCATGACCCTGCTGCCTGCGGCTTCGATGGCCGGGTGGGACAGGTACGGCAGGAATGCCGGCGGAAACCAGAAGCGCGTTTGCAGTTGCAACGGCAGGTCTGCCGGCAACTGGTAGTCGTGCCGGCTGGTGCGTACCGAAGCGTGGTTGTTCCAGTCGCCGAGGGTGAATCGAAGCGCCCAGGACTCGGGCGCTTCGGGCTGATCCGCGGTTGGCGCGCTCATGGACGCGTCTCCAGCAACAGGTCGCGCATTTCCTGACACATCGCCTGACCGTCACTGGCACCGCAGCCGACAAAGAACAACGGTTGTTCAGCGCTGCCTTCGAGTTTGAGCAGGGCTTCGACCTGACGATCGGCGAAGGCCCCGGTCAGCCACGTTCCCAGGCCCAGCGCCGTGGCCACCAGTTGAAAAGTCTGCGACAAGTGACCGGCCTCGACGAACGCCATGCGATAGGCGCGCGAGTGTTCATACTTCCACCAGAGCTTGTCGAAACGAGCGGTGATGAACAGACCCAGCGGCAGGTTGTTGATGAAGTGCTGGCCCGCCAGCAAATGGCCGAGCGCGGGTTCGGGCAATGGGTTGACCCGGCTGAGTGCGTGTTCTGCCGGGTGATAGGCATAGAGGCCGGGTTCCAGGCCCTCGATATTGCGCGCCAGAAGAAATCCTTCACAGGCATTCAGCCCGCCACCTGAAGGACTGCTGCGACGGGCGCCGAGGCCTTCGGCGATGCTCTCGTCGCGGTCATTGTCGCGATGGCGAAGAAAACCCAGCGAGAGGTACAGCAGTGTACCGACGTCATTGAGGGTGATCGCTGCGCCAGTGAAAGAGCGACAGGTTTTTCTCAGGCGCAGGACATTGCCCAGGCTGGCGACGGTCAGGGCCGCAGAGGCGGGCAGGGTGATCAGAGGTTTGTCTTGATGGATCGGGCGATCTTGCGCGGGTGCCGGTGTGGTCAGCACAGCGCTGCAATGGTTCAGGTATTGCCTGGACCACTCTTGAATATTCTGGGGTATCTGTTCGCAGGGAATGTTCTGGGTGCCGATATGATAAATCTTCGACAATTCATCCCAGCCCCATGGCGGACTGTCTATTTTTGCAACGGTTAATATGCCCGCGTTCAGAAGTTGTGAGTCTATTATGTTGCGTCTGTCGAACTGTTCAGGGTTGTTGATAAGTTGTGCAAGTCGACAGGAGTAAGTCAGGTCAAGTTCATGTTGGGTGTGATCTTTATAGTTCCATACTATTTGTCCGGGCGTGCGCGGCAATATGAATAAATAAGGGTTGATGTGCATATTGTATTGATCGCTCTGGAAAAGGGTCGAAAGAACGCTGGGGTGCCGGCACTCCCCAGCGTTCTGGCTCACTTAGCGGGCTTTAGGCGCAACCAGGAAGGCCAGGTTTGCGATTTGGTTGGTTTCCAGAGTAATTGCTTTCATAAGTATGAACTCCTTGTTCATTGAGAGTGAATGTCACCGTCGTGGTGACAACTTAATAATAGGTTGTAATGAATTATTGGCAAGCGATACTTGGGTAGGAAATTTCTATTAATTTTGTCGGAGTGGGCGTGCTGCAAGGGCGAGCTTGTAAGTTTTAACTCTTGAAATTTAATGCGCAGGGAAATGTCCTGCATGCATGTAGGAAGTTAGTTGTAGGAAAGAGGAAGAAAATTCGACGACATTGCATCGCCGTAAAGCCAACGGGGAGCCCGCAGGCTCCCCGTTTCATGGCCCGATCAGCTGTTAGGCAGCAGGCGGCAGGTGATGCTCTTGATGTAGCGCGTCTCGGCGATGGCCGGGTGTACCGGGTGATCCGGACCCTGACCGCCGCGCTCGAGCATCTGGATGTTGCGGTCCAGGTGACGGGCGCTGGTCAGCAGGATGTTTTGCAGATCGTCCTCCGGCAGGTGCATGGAGCACGAAGCGCTCACCAGAATGCCGTCCTTGGTCAGCAGGCGCATGGCTTGCTCGTTCAGACGACGGTAGGCACCTTCGCCGTTCTTCATGTCTTTCTTGCGCTTGATGAACGCTGGCGGGTCGGCAACGATCACGTCGAAACGTTCTTCGCTGGCCTTGAGTTCCTTCAGCGCTTCGAAGACGTCGCCTTCGATGCAGGTCATCTTGTCGGCGAAGCCGTTCAGCGCGGCGTTACGCTCAACACCGTCGAGGGCGAAGCCCGATGCGTCGACGCAGAACACTTCGCTGGCACCGAACGCGGCAGCCTGCACGCCCCAGCCACCGATGTAGCTATAAAGGTCGAGGACGCGTTTGCCTTTGGCGTAAGGCGCGAGGCGTGCGCGGTTCATGCGGTGGTCGTAGAACCAGCCGGTTTTCTGGCCACCAATGACCGGCGCTTCAAACTTCACGCCGTTCTCTTCAAGGGGCACCCACTCCGGCACCAGACCGAACACGGTTTCGACGTAGCGATTGAGGCCTTCGGCGTCACGGGCGGCGGAGTCGTTCTTGAACAGGATGCCGCTTGGCTTGAGCACTTGGGTCAGTGCGGCAATGACGTCATCCTTGTGCGCTTCCATGGTTGCCGAGGCGATCTGCACCACGAGGATGTCGCCGAAACGGTCGACCACCAGACCCGGCAACAGGTCGGAGTCGCCGTAGACCAGGCGGTAGAACGGCTTGTCGAACAGACGCTCGCGCAGCGACAGGGCCACGTTCAGGCGGTGCACCAGCAGCGACTTGTCCAGCGCCAGTTTGATGTCGCGCGACAGCAGACGCGCGCAGATCAGGTTGTTCGGGCTCATCGCGACGATGCCCAGTGGCTTGCCGCCAGCGGCTTCGAGGATCGCCTGATCGCCGGCCTTGAAGCCGTGCAGTGGCGTGGCGGCCACATCGATTTCGTTGCTGTAGACCCACAAGTGGCCGTTGCGCAGGCGACGGTCGGCGTTGGCTTTGAGGCGCAGGCTAGGCAGGGACATGACGTCGCTCCGGAAAAAAGAGCGGGAGTATACCGTGTTGCTCGGCCTGATTGGCTGGTGAGTGGACATGTGGCAAGGGGAATCAGTGAAGAAGGAATCCATCTGTGGCGAGGGGATTTATCTGTGGCGAGGGGATTCATCCCCGATCGGCTGCGTAGCAGCCGCAAACCCCGAACGCAGTTGTCTGACTGACCGCGTGAATCGATTTGGGACAGCTGCGCTGTCCATCGGGGATAAATCCCCTCGCCACAGATAAATCCCCTCACCACATAAACTCACAACCCCCCAGATCAGGCAGAGAGCGCGTCGATCAACTCACGGTTGAACGCTGGAATATCGTCCGGCTGACGGCTGCTGATCAGGTGACCGTCCTTGACCACTTCTTTATCCACCCAATTGGCCCCGGCATTCACCAGATCGTCCTTGAGCGTTTTGTAGCTGGTCATGGTCTTGCCATTGACCAGCCCGGCGGAAATCAGCAGCCAGCTGCCGTGGCAGATCACCGCGATCGGTTTACCGGCGGAGGCGCCGGTCTTGACCAGGTGCTGGGCGTCCTGATCGATGCGGATGGTGTCGGAGTTCTGCACGCCGCCCGGCAGGACGATCGCGTCGTATTGCTCGCTGCTGGCGCCTTGGAAGGTCTGATCGACCTTGAAGTCATCCGCCGGCTTGTCGTGGTTCCAGCCTTTGACCTTGCCGGCCTCGGCCGAAAGGATGTCGACCTGAGCGCCGGCCTGCTCCAGTGCTTGTTTTGGCCCGGTCAGTTCGACCTGCTCGAAACCGTCTGTTACTAAAATGGCGACGCGTTTGCCAGTGAGGGAAGTAGCCATCGATAAGCTCCTGAGTCTGCGGGAAATTACCGCCGAGCCGGTGCTTGATTGTCCGGTCGGCCTTACAAAGTCCGAAGCCTGAGCGTGAATGAAAGTTCCTGACAATTGCCCACTGGTGTGTCGTCCTGCGGTTTTTAGAGGTTAGAATCGCCGCCTGTCCCAGAGTGTGTACTTATGTCCCAAGAGCTGACCACCGAACAGATTCAACAATCCCTGCAAGGCATCAGCGTGCCCGCGCAGCCGCAGATCATGGTGGATCTGCAAATGGAGCAGTACATGCCCGACCCGGATCTGGAGGTGATCGCCAAGCTGATCGCCCAGGATCCCGGCCTGTCCGGTTCTCTGCTGAAAATCGTCAACTCGCCGTATTACGGCCTGAGCAACAAGATCACTTCGATCCAGCGCGCGGTGAATCTGTTGGGCAGTCGGTCGATCATCAACCTGATCAACGCGCAGTCGATCAAGGGCGAGATGAACGACGACACCATCGTCACCCTCAACCGTTTCTGGGACACCGCCCAGGACGTGGCGATGACCTGTCTGACCCTGGCCAAGCGCATCGGCACCCAGGCTGGCGATGAAGCCTACGCCTTGGGCCTGTTCCACGACTGCGGCGTGCCATTGATGCTGCAGCGCTTCCCCAACTACATGTCGGTACTGGAAAAGGCTTACGCCAACGCCAGCGCCGAATGCCGGGTGGTGGACACCGAGAACGCCGAGTTCAATACCAATCACGCCGTGGTCGGCTACTACACCGCCAAGTCGTGGCGCCTGCCGGAACACGTCAGCACGGCGATCGCCAATCACCACAATGCGCTGGCAATCTTCAGCGACGAGTCCTCGCGCAACAGCCAGATGAAGAATCTGCTGGCGATCCTGAAGATGGCCGAGCACATCTGTGCGTCTTACCGGGTATTGGGCAATCAGACCGAAGACCACGAATGGAACAGCATCGGCGCGCTGATTCTCGATTACGTGGGCCTGTCGGACTACGATTTCGAAACCCTCAAACAGACGATCCGCGACCTCGGCGCGCATTGATTCGAGAACGCCATGCCTGAATTGCCGGAAGTCGAAACCACCCGCCGGGGCATTGCTCCGCACCTGGAAGGCCAACGCGTCAGCCGGGTGATCGTGCGTGACCGCCGGCTGCGCTGGCCGATCCCCGAAGACCTCGATGTGCGCCTCTCCGGGCAGCGCATCGTGCTGGTCGAGCGGCGCGCCAAGTACCTGTTGATCAATGCCGAAGTCGGCACTTTGATCAGCCATCTGGGCATGTCGGGCAACTTGCGGCTGGTGGAAGTCGGGTTGCCGGCGCTCAAGCATGAACACGTCGATATCGAACTGGAATCCGGTCTGGCGCTGCGCTACACCGATCCACGCCGTTTCGGCGCGATGCTGTGGAGTACCGATCCGCTCAATCACGAGTTGCTGATTCGCCTCGGGCCGGAGCCATTGACCGATCTGTTCGACGGCGAACGGCTGTTCCAGTTGTCGCGCGGGCGTTCGATGGCGGTCAAGCCGTTCATCATGGACAACGCGGTGGTGGTGGGTGTCGGCAATATTTACGCGACCGAAGCGCTGTTTGCCGCCGGCATCGATCCACGCCGTGAGGCCAAAAGCATCTCCCGGGCGCGGTATCTGAAGCTGGCGATCGAGATCAAACGCATCCTGGCCGCAGCCATTGAGCGCGGCGGCACTACGTTGCGGGATTTCATCGGCGGCGACGGGCAGCCCGGCTACTTCCAGCAGGAACTGTTTGTCTATGGTCGCGGCGGTGAGCACTGCAAGGTCTGCGGCACCGGCCTGCGCGAAGTGAAGCTCGGTCAACGGGCCAGTGTGTTCTGTCCGCGTTGCCAGACCTGAGGCAAAAAGCTGAAAAAGTCCTACGGTCTATAGTGAGTTGTCTCACTGTTCAGCCCGAAGGATCGTGCCATGAAGTCCTTGCAAGTCCTGTTTTCCGCACTGCTGCTGTGTTCCAGCCTGGCTGTTCAGGCCGCGGAAAGCGGCAGCGGTGATCCGCGTTACGCCATCCAGAACCCTCCCGCCTACGCCATGATTGGCGATTTGCTGATTGCCCGACCTTTATTGGTGGTGGCAACGGTGCTGGGTGCGGGGGTGTTTGTGGTGTCATTGCCGTTCACCGCGCTGGGTGGCGGGGTCGGCGATGCGGGGCAGGCGCTGGTGGTGGATCCGGCGAAAGCGGCGTTTGTGCGGTGTCTGGGGTGTACGGGGGAGGGGTTTGAGCAGCGCGAGTGAGCTGATCAGGGTTTTGCGCTGCTGCTGATGGCCCTTTCGCGAGCAAGCTCGCTCCCACATTGGAGCGCATTTCAAATGTGGGAGCGAGCTTGCTCGCGAAGAGGCCCGAAAGAGCGCTACAAATCCGGCGGATCAGGCCTTGCCGGTAATCTTGCGGTACTTCTCCATCAACTGTTCTTCAGTCTCTGGATGCGCCTCGTCCAGTGGAATGCAATCCACCGGGCAGACCTGCTGGCACTGCGGCTCGTCGTAGTGGCCGACGCACTGGGTGCACAGGTTCGGGTCGATCACGTAGATCTCTTCGCCTTGGGAAATGGCGGCGTTCGGGCACTCGGGTTCGCAGACGTCGCAGTTGATGCAATCGTCGGTGATGATCAGGGACATGCTAACTCCAGCCGGGGCGGCAGGCCCGGGCGCTATCAATCAATGCGCGCAATTGTGCCGCATTGGCGAGCGCAGTGCACGCGGCTGCGATCAAGGGCACTGATAGCTGCGATCAAAAAACAAAGATCGCAGCCTGCGGCAGCGCCTACTTTTTGAAGCGCAGGGTCAGCGCGTCAGCCACGGCGGGGTGGACGAATTTGCTGATATCGCCGCCCAGCGCGGCAATTTCCCGCACCAGGGTCGAGGAAATGAACGAATAACGCTCGGACGGAGTAAGAAACAGACTCTCCACGTCCGGGGCCAGTTGGCGGTTCATGTTGGCCAGCTGGAATTCGTATTCGAAGTCCGACACCGCACGCAGGCCACGCAGGAACACATTGGCGTTCTGCTCTTTGGCGAAATGCGCCAGCAGCGTCGAGAAGCCGACCACTTCGACGTTGGGCAGGTGCTTGGTGACCTCGCGAGCCAGTTCAACCCGTTGTTCCAGCGGGAACAGCGGATTTTTCTTCGGGCTGGCGGCGACCGCAATGATCACGTGATCGAACAGGCGCGAGGCGCGTTCGACCAGATCGCCATGGCCCTTGGTAATAGGGTCGAAGGTACCTGGGTACAACACTCGGTTCATCGCGTCGTCCTGGCGGGAGTCCGTTGGGGAGTCGGATGGTATCGCAGCCGTCCCGGTCGGCCAAGTCGCCTGTTGGGTAAGAAAGCACTATAGACGCCGTGATAAACCGGTTTTTTCACGGATTTCTCAGTCGATCGGCGAGGGACGTCGCCAGTTGTGCGGTCAGCCCGTACACCGACAATTGCGGGTTGGCGCCAATGCTGGTGGGGAACAGCGAGCCGTCGTGAATCGACAGATTGCTCAGTTGATGATGCCGGCCAAGGCTGTCGGTGACTGCGTTTTTCGGGTCTTCGCCCATCGCGCAACCGCCCATCACGTGGGCACTGCCCAGGCGCGTGCGATACAGCTCAAGGCTCAGACCGTTGATCAGCGTGCGGGCTTCGGCCAGGGTTTTCACGTAGCGCGCATCGGCGTGCATCGGCATCACGGCTTTGGCGCCGCCGGCAAACTGGATCTCGGCCATGCTGTGAAAGGCGCGGCGCAGGCCTTCCCAGGCGTAAGGCGAGACCTGGTAGTCGAGCACCGGCGAGCCATCGCCGCGCAACTCGACATTGCCACCGGGGCTGTCCGGATGAAAACCGTCGCGCAGCAGCGCCAGCATCGCGTGGGTGTGCGGCAGGTCAGCCATGTGTTCGGCGTTCTGCTGGCCGAATCCACCCAGGAGCGTTGCCGCCAGCGCCGGGTGCAGCGGCGGCACTTCGAGTTTGTAGCCCATCGGCCCGCTGGTGCCGTCCTTCCACTGGAAATAATCCGAATAGATCGACTGGGGCGCGCCGTAGAACGGGTTGATCACGTCGTCGAAGCGTGCGGCGGACATGTTCACCAGATGCAGGAAGGTACGCTTGCCCAGGCGCTGGTTCGGATCCGGTGCATCCGAGCGCAGCAACAGGGCAGGACTGTTGATGCCACCACCGGCCAGCACGTAATGCCGCGCCTTGATCGTGATTTTGCGTCCGGTCGGCGCGACGCAACGTTCGTCCATCGCCACGCATTGCAGGCCGGTGATCTTGTCGCCGCTGATCAGCAGTTTTTCCGCGCGGGCCAGGTACAGCAACTCGCCGCCCTTTTCCAGGGTCGCCGGGATGGTCGTGACCATCATCGACTGCTTGGCGTTGGTCGGGCAGCCCATGCCGCAGTAACCGAGGTTCCAGCAGCCGCGCACGTTGCGCGGGATCACGTGCCAGCTGTAGCCGAGTTGTTCACAGCCTTTGCGGATTACGTCGTTGTTGGCATTGGGCGGACCCATCCACGGCGCGACGCCCAGACGCTGTTCCATTTTCTCGAACCATGGCGCCATTTCGGCAGGGCTGTGGCCTTTGACGTTGTGCTCTTTCGCCCAGTGTTCGAGGGTCGGCTCGGGTGTGCGGAAGCTCGATGTCCAGTTGATCAGCGTGGTGCCGCCCACCGCACGGCCCTGGAGGATGGTGATCGCGCCGTCCTTGCTCATGCGGCCGATGCCTTCCTGATAGAGGCTGCTGTAGGCCTGGTCTTCGAGCATCTTGAAGTCGGAGCTGGTCTTGAGCGGGCCTTCCTCGATCAGCAGCACCTTGTAGCCGGCGGCGCTGAGGATTTCTGCGGTGGTGCCGCCACCGGCACCGCTGCCGATGATGGCCACGTCGGCTTCCAGCGTCAGGTCGCCGGTCAGTTGTGCGCCGTTGTAGGTTTTCCAGCCACGGGCGAGGCCTTCGCGGAACGGGTCGGGTACGGGCATTGATCAGGTTCTCTTTATTATTCTGGGTGCGGTGGTGTGCCGGCTGGCGCCTTCGCGAGCAAGCCCGCTCCCACATTGAAATGCATTCCCTTGTGGGAGCGAGCTTGCTCGCGAAGGGCCCGACTCGGTTTCAAACAGTAGGCGGGCCGGGATAACCGCAATGGCCCCAGGACTCGGCGCGGGTGTACCAGGCCATCATCACCATTTGCTGCAATGAGCTGTGGCCCATGCGCAGCAGGCTCAATGAACTGTTCTGCCAGCGCTCGAGGAAGTTGCGCATGGCCTCGGGGCTGGCGTTTTCCCAACTGCCCCAAATGCCCGTGAGCGGCCCGCGGGTGACCGCCATGCCGAGCACATCGAACAATTGCCGGGTGAGTTTGAGCATCTCTGGCGACAGGTGATCGAGGCTGTAATCCAGCGACTTGAGGGTGCCATCGACGGCGCCGGGCATTTTTTCGCTCGCCACGGCGCCTTCGAGCATCACCGGAATCAGTGCGCGCAGAAACAGCAGGTCGCCGTCGCGCAGGGTGACGAAGCCATTGGCCGCGACACTCGATGAACAACCACTGAGGCTGGCGCCGAGGCCGGCGGTGGCGAGAAATGCTGTGGCGCCGAGGCTGAATTTCAGCAGGCCACGGCGTGACAGGGCAGGTGTTTCGGTCAGGCTTGGGTGCATTGTTGTTATTACCCGGCGGTGACGACGATTAGCGGATGAACAGCTTCTGGATCAGTTTCTGGATCGATTTGCCGTAAGGCGGGTAGATCAGCTTCGCGGCATTGAAGCGCTGTTTGATCAGCACGCCCTTGGCCTTGCTGAAAGTCAGGAAACCTTCGTGGCCGTGATAGTGGCCCATGCCCGACGGGCCGATGCCGCCGAATGGCATGTCATCCTGCGCCACGTGCAGCAGGGTGTCGTTCAGGCACACGCCACCGGAATGGGTTTCGTGCAGCACGCGGTTTTGTTCGCGCTTGTCGTAGCCAAAGTAGTAAAGCGCCAGAGGTCGCGGGCGTTGATTGATGTAGGCAAACGCCTGATCGAGATCCTGATACGGCACGATCGGCAGCAACGGGCCGAAGATTTCGTCCTGCATCACGGTCATCTCGTCAGTGACGTTGAGCAGCAGGCTGTGCGGCATGCGCCGGCCCTGGCCCTGTTCGAACAGCGGGATCAGCAGCGCGCCCTTGCTCGTGGCGTCGCTGACATAACCGTTGAGCCGGGCCATTTGGCGCTCGTTGATGATCGCGGTGTAGTCCGGGTTGTCGGCGAGGGTTGGATAGAAATTGTTCACTACCTGGCGATAGGCTTCGACGAACGCACCGACGCGGTCTTGCGGCACCAGCACGTAATCGGGAGCGACGCAGGTCTGGCCGGCATTCAGGGTCTTGCCGAAGGCGATGCGTTCGGCGGCGTCCTTGAGCGGCACGTCGCGGGAAACGATGGCCGGGGACTTGCCGCCCAGTTCGAGGGTCACCGGGGTCAGGTTTTCCGCTGCGGCGCGCATCACGTGTTTGCCAATGCTGGTGGCGCCAGTGAACAGCAGGTGATCAAAGCGCAGACGGGAAAACGCCACGCCGATGTCGGCCTCGCCGAGCACCACGCAGACCAGATCTTCGGGGAAAATTCGCCCCAGCAGAGTCTTGAGCAACTGGCCGGTGGCCGGGGTCGATTCGCTGAGCTTGAGCATCACCCGGTTGCCCGCCGCGAGTGCGCCGACCAGTGGGCCGATGGCCAGATACAACGGGTAGTTCCACGGCACGATGATGCCGACCACCCCGAGCGGCTGGTACACGACCTTGGCCGACGCCGGCTGAAAGGCCATGCCGACTTTGCGCCGCGACGACTTCATCCAGCCCTTGAGGTGGCGGCTGGCGTAATGGATGCCGTGCAGGCTGGGCATCAATTCGGCGAGCAGGGTTTCATCAGCGCTGCGATGACTGAAATCCGCGCTGATGGCATCGACCAGCGCCTGCCGCTCGTTGCTGAGCAACTCACGCAACGCCTTGAGCCACTGTTGGCGTTGTTCTGCCGCTGGCATCGGGTTGGCGGCATAGGCGGCGCGTTGTGCCGCGAACAGCCGATCCAGCTCTTCCAGAGGCTGTTGCAGCGTTTGCAGATAAGCAATGTCGGCAGTCATGGTCGGCTCCGGATTTATTGTAGTGATGACTTTCTAGAGTCTATGCTCTAGAAAGTCAAATGACTTCCCGACACAGCTTTGTTTTATCAAGTTCCGGTTAGGTCGTAAGATGCCCCTCACCGCACTCTGAATTAAAGCTCAAGCCATGGCCCCACGAATAAAAACCAGCGAGCGCATCGTGCAGAACAGCCTCGAACTGTTCAATCAGCAGGGCGAGCGCAGCATCAGCACCAATCACATTGCCGCGCACATGGAGATTTCTCCGGGCAATCTGTACTACCACTTCCCGAACAAGCAGGCGATCATCGCCGTGCTGTTCAGTGAGTACGAAAGCCTGGTGGACAGCTTTCTGCGCCCGCCGCAGGGGCGCGCCGCCACCGTCGAAGACAAGCGCTATTACCTCAAGGAGCTGCTGTCGGCGATGTGGGGCTACCGCTTTCTGCATCGCGATCTCGAGCACCTGCTCGACAGCGACCCGGACCTGGCCGCGCGCTACCGGCGTTTCTCCCAGCGCTGCGTGATCCAGGGCATGGCGATCTACGAGGGCTTCGTCGCCGCCGGCATTCTCAAGATGGATCGGGTGCAGATCGAGTCCCTGACGATCAATGCCTGGATCATCCTCACCTCGTGGGTGCGTTTTCTGTGCACCACCCGGGAAAACTCCAACCACCTCAGCGAACAGGCCATCAAGCGCGGCGTGTATCAGGTGTTGGTGTTGGAAGCCGGATTCGTCACCGATCAGGCCCGCGAAGAGGTGAATGCCTTGTTCGACGAGTTCTACGTGCCGCTGGCCCAGGCCCTCGAGGAAGGGCGGTAAACCATTTCGAAGTCGCTCACAGGAGTCCGTTATGCCGATTGCGCAACTGCTCAGCCCGAATGCACTGGATGCCCGCAAGGAGCAGCCGGGGCTGGTGATTCTCGATTGTCGTTTTGCCCTCGAAGACCCGGATTACGGGCAGCGCAGCTATGCCGAAGGGCACATCGCCGGTGCCCGTTTCGCCGACCTTGAGCGTGACCTCAGTGGCAAGGTGATCAAAGGCGTGACCGGGCGCCACCCGCTGCCCGAGCCAGCGGCGTTGATCGAGCGTCTGCAGGCCTGGGGCATCAATGCCGACAGCGAGGTGGTTTTGTACGACGACGGCCCCGGTGCCTATGCGGCCCGCGCCTGGTGGTTGCTGGCGTGGCTGGGCAAGCGCGACGGCGTGTTCATTCTCGACGGCGGGCTCAAGGCCTGGCACGCCGCCGGTCTGCCGCTGAGCCTGGATGCGCCGTCGGTCAGCCGGGGCAATTTCAGTGGTCAGCCGGACATGAAACTGCTGCTGAGCGCCGAACAATTGCACAAGCGCCTCGGTCAGCCGACGCTGACGTTGCTCGACGCCCGGGCCTTGCCGCGCTTCAAGGGTGAGGTGGAGCCGATCGATCCGATCGGCGGGCACATTCCCGGCGCGCAATGCGCAGCGTTTACCGAAAACCTCGGCAGCGACGGGCGCTTCCTGCCGGCAGAGCAGCTCAAGCAGCGCTTTGCCGCGAAACTAGGTGATCGTTCGCCAACGGAACTGGTCGCCTATTGCGGCTCCGGGGTGACGGCGTGTCACAACCTGTTTGCGTTGTGCCTGGCGGGGTATCCGCTGGGTTCGTTGTATGCCGGGTCGTGGAGTGAGTGGATCAACGAGCCTTCTCGCGGCATCGCCACGGGCGAGTAATCCCGACTGTAGGAGTGAGCCTGCTCGCGATAGTGTTGTGTCTGTCGACATCAATGTTGCCTGATCAGCCGCCATCGCGAGCAGGCTCACTCCTACAAGGGTTATTCGGTGTTTGAAGGGGGGCGTCGGGCACTGCGATACGCCGCTGGCCCAACCCCGTAAACCTGCTTGAACTGCCGGCTCAGATGACTCTGATCGGCAAAGCCCAGTTGCATGGCGACTTCCACCGGCAGACAACCACCCTGCAGTAAACCCCGGGCCGTGGCGATGCGTTGCTGCATCAGCCAGGTGTGCGGCGGCATGCCGGTGGCGCGGCGGAATACCCGGGCGAAGTGGAAGGGCGACAGGTTCACCGCGGCCGCCAGTTCTTCCAGCGAGGGTGGCGCCGCGAGTTGCGCGTGCAGCAGCTCCTTGGCCATCACCACCGCGCGGTGTTCCTTGCCCGGTTTGCCATTGATCTGCACCGCCGCATGGCGCTGCAACAGCAGCAGCATCATTTCGCGCCACATCGTCTGCTGTTGCAGGGCGGTGGCCGGGCTTTCCAGCAAACGATGCAACTGACAGAAACCGTTGACCAGATCCGGGTCGCGGTACAGCGTCGCGCCAAACGCCGGCATCGGCGCAGTGGGCAGTTCCAGTTCTTCGAGCAGGGACACGATCTGCCCGGTATCGGGATAAAACGCCCGGTACAGCCAGCCGTCCTCGGTGCCCTTGTGCCCGGTGTGCAATTCGTCCGGGTTGATCAGCACCAAGGTGCCGCTGCCGGCCAGGTGTTCGGCGCCACGATAGCGATAACGCTGGGCGCCGGCCATGATCATGCCGATCACATAACCGTCGTGGACGTGCGGGGCGAAGCGATGCTCGATATAGCGCGCCGACAGCAACTCGACCCCGGCCAGCGGCGCGGTTTGCCAGAATCGGATCGACTCGCCCTGATCGCTCATGACGTCACACGGGCCAGCCATTGCGGGATGCGCCGTTCCAGGTAGTAACCGGGCTGACGCAATGTGCCATCGACAAACCCGACATGCCCACCCTTGGCCTGCAACTCGAACTGGGTGCTGGTGGACAGTTCCTCGGCGGTCGGCAGGCTGTGGGGAAACACGAACGGATCGTCAGCGGCCTGAATGATCAGGGTCGGGGTACGAATCTCGCCGAGAAAATAGCGACTCGATGCCCGGCGATAGTAATCCTCGGCATCGGTAAAGCCATGCAACGGCGCGGTGATCCGGCCATCGAAGTCCCAGAAAGTGCGCATGTTCTCCAGCGAACCGAGCGCCGCCAGAGCCGCCAGGCCATCCTCTCGTCCGTCGTGCTGGAACTGGCGTTGCTTGTTCTTGATGTAGGCGACCATCTCGCGCATGAAATGCGCCTGATAGACCTTGGAGAAACCCTGGCCGATCCGATCGGCACACTGATCAAGCCGAAACGGCACCGACACCGCCACGGCCCCGAGCACGCCGCTGTCGCTGCCGGTCTCGCCCAGATGCTTGAGCAACACATTGCCGCCCAGGGAATAACCGACCGCATACAGCGGCGCCAGCGGGCGCTTGGCGCGCAGGTGTCTGATGGCTTCGGCAAGGTCTTCGCTGGCGCCGGAGTGGTAACTGCGCGGCAAAAGATTGGGTTCGCCGGAGCAACCGCGCCAGTTCAGCGCGACACTGGCCCAGCCTTGCGCGGCGAGGGCGGCCTGGATCCCGGCAACGTAAGGCGAATTGGATGAACCGGTCAGCCCATGCAGCACCAGCACCAGCGGCGCCTCGGCGCTGTGCGGGCCGTGCCAGTCGAGATCGAGGAAGTCGCCGTCATCCAGCCACAGGCGTTCACGCTCGCGATCAAGGTGCACGGTTTTGCGCCACAGCGGCCCCCACAAGGTTTGCAGGTGCGGATTGCCGAGGCCGAAGGCGGGGGTGAAGCGTTCAGTTTCCAGAGGGCACACACCTTTTGTGGCGAGGGAGCTTGCTCCCGCTGGGGCGCGAAGCGGCCCTTTTTTGGGACTGCTGCGCAGTCCAGCGGGAGCAAGCTCCCTCGCCACAGGGTTGTTCAATACGTTCAGTTAACGGCCATACGTTGCCACAACGCGTAGTACACCCGCCCGGATTTCTGTTCGCGGTGCAGGCGCCAGTTGCCCGGCAGGCCCAGCGTCGAGGGCGCGGTCTCGCTTTCAGTGTAGATCCACGAATCGGGCGCGAGCCATTGGCGCTCTTCCAGCAAAGTGCAGACCGCTGGCAACAGGTTCTGGTTGAACGGCGGATCGAGGAACACCAGGTCGAACGGTGTGGCGACCTGGGTTTCCAGATACCGCAGCGCGTCAGCGGTCTGCACCTGGCCGTTTGTGCAGCGCAGGGTGCCGAGGTGTTCCTTCAGGCTCGACACCGCGACGTGGCTGGCATCCAGCGCCTGACCCATGGCCGCGCCACGGGACAGAGCCTCGAGAAACAGCGCGCCGCTGCCGGCGAACGGGTCCAGTACCTTGGCCCCGGCCACATACGGCGCGAGCCAGTTGAACAGGGTTTCGCGCACGCGATCCGGTGTCGGTCGCAGGCCGGGTGCATCGGGGAAGCTCAGTTTGCGGCTGCGCCATTCGCCGCCGATGATGCGCAACTGGTTCACACCGTTGTGGACGTTCTGCGCAGGTTTTTTAGGACGAGTAGCCATTAATGCTCCGGAACCCCGAGCGGTTGCTCGGCAGGTTTATCAGATGGGGCCGGTAACGGCTTTTGCGGCACGGTCGGGCCAGCGCTGACGATGACCAGTTTGTCCGTGCTCAGGTGTTTGTTCATCGCGTCTTTGACCTGCTCGACAGTCAGGCTCTGGGACTGACGCATGAAGTCATCCAGATAGCTCAACGGCAGATTATAGAAGCCCATGGCGCCCAGTTGACCGACGATATCGGCGTTGCTCGCGGTGGACAGCGGGAAGCTGCCGGCCAGTTCGCGTTTGGCGTCGTCGAGTTCTTTCTGGGTCGGGCCGGTCTTGAGGTAATCGGCGAGCACGTCCTG
>Ga0153948_1000254_pt1 | contig 29203 bp, 27 predicted proteins | sample TSNJ032MetaG_FD_104696 | JGI IMG/M metagenome (GOLD analysis project Ga0153948, IMG submission 104696) | Attine ant fungus gardens microbial communities from New Jersey, USA - TSNJ032 MetaG | ecosystem: Host-associated > Fungi > Mycelium > Unclassified | place: USA: New Jersey, Wharton State... | reverse complement strand
CAAAAGGCTTACGAGGATGAAGGGGAGCTATTCTGGTAAGCCAAGTCAGCAGTGCTCATGCTACCGCTTCCATATTGTCCCATGTTGTCGAAGATATTGTCACGACCATCGCTTCCATATTGTCCCATGTTGTCGAAGATATCGTAGTGACTGTCGCTTCCGAATTGTCCCATGTTGTCGAAGGCATTGTAATGACTATCATTGAAGGAAGATTGATTTCTTCCAGTATCAGGGATCCATTGACTAAGTTCAAAGTATAGAGTATCAGATAACATGTCTCCTCGATGGGACGAATACACATACTCCTGTGAATCAGCATTTGGATTGACAACAATGTCGCATAAGGCTTCATATGGACCAATGGAAGTATCCATATTGTATCGCTCCCGGGCAGACGGACGACCGCGACGACGGGGAGTGCGTGTATTCTTTCCAGAAGAGTAGGTCATTGTTATGAAGAGTGCAGGACAAAATATGCGAGTGGAGACTCAGTAGCTCTTGGTGAAAGACTGGGGAAAGATGGCAGAACTGCAGGGTATTTAAGGCATTTCCTCATCACGATGCACAACGCGCGGCCTTGCAGCTTGAAAACCGCATTTGAATGGAAGCTTCAAGGTCGGCTCCTATCGTTGTTCACTCCGGTCAGCCACCATCAATGAACCTACGATGCACTACAGAAAAGGAGTGACGGTCCATTGATCAGCGATAGTCCATCAGGGCACGGGTGACAGGAAAATGGAAGAAGTTTTGTCGGTAAGCAGAAATGAGTGTTTTAGAACAATGTTGAGATAGGGGCATCCAGAAGAAGTGAGCTCTACGTGTCGAACGCCGTATAGAAAGCACAAGCATGAGTCTTTCGAAACACGCTGCTTGCAACGTTGAGTCTGTTTGCAATGGCCAAGGCGAAGCTCGATATCATTCGACAGATTCTGTCAGTCAGTAAAGTGCGTCAGTGGCACAAAGGCCGTATTATTAGACCATGCAACACGTGTATCAACTGTTTCTCCGTTAAGAAAGCCGAGACGTCGTCGCGTTAAAATAGACTTAATGATAGAAGACACACCTCGTGCTATTTTCTCCCGTTCGCCCGTTTGGAAAAGATCTAGTTCGAATCCCATTGAGCTTTTAACTGTCAATACCCCCTCGTCGTTTATGTTGGGGTACATGTCCCAGCGAGAAGGGATAGCATTTACTAGATACGTCTATGGAAAAGCGGAAGGCGAGTGTTTGGACCGCTTTGATGGCATTCCTACAGCCCCACATCAAACAGGAACATGATCTTTATCACGGGCTGCGTGGGACAAACTACGATGCACGACGTATATTTTTGTCTTTTTGCGTGGCACTGCGGCAGCGTATAGGTTGAGGCGAGATCTGGCGAGATCTGGCGATAAAGCGGGGCTGCGTGTGCCAGAATCTGTCATCGATCGATCTGATAGCCTCCAGAATTGCCCTCTCATGCTTGGCTGCAAGCAGATTTTCCTGACATAAGGGTATGGCCCTTCCCTCCCTTGCAAATAAACGAGGCATTCCTGTAACGATTACAACTATATAGTCGACCATAGGTCAATTCCAAGATTACTTTGCGGTCGACCACTTCCAACTGTATGATGACTAATGTTTCGGCCACTTTCCAACAGATCAATCTTTCCCTCTAGCCTGATGTCATACTTAACTTACAGTATAATGCCACGACTTGTCACCCAAATCATGATCAAGATTACACATGGATCAGATAGATGCGGACCATCGACCTCTGCAATTTTGACAGATCCAGGGTATAACCAGAAACTCGTAGTTCAGAGTATACTGGGGTCCTGGTAATTAGAATCACGAGGCATCGTGAATAGTTGATGTCTTTGTTTTCCTAAATGGGACCCTGAAGCAGCTCATAATGCAGCTACGAGCATGGCTTCACGTGTGCAAAGTATGAATGGTTGCTAGTTAGTGTGTGACCATATCATTGGACGACCCTTTTGAGTGGTCGACATGTGGTCGACATTTTACTGAATTGGCCGAATTGCTAGTTGTCAAAGGGAGTTAATCAGTCATCTTGGTTCAAACTCGATTGCACACAGCAGGAAAAGATGTTATTACCACCCATCTTAACAGAGTCTAGTAATCCAAGTGCGATCTTCGGCTCGTCATCTGGCTAGTGTTGATGTTGTTGCAAGACTGTCTCAGGCTGAGACAGTCTAGGTCTGGGATTTCATGACTCACATTTACACTTACTCTGCATATTAGACGGCACCCGTAGTATATTCCCTCAGTGGTACGTTCCGATGTATTCTAATATACTACCTAGCACTAAAGTACTTCGTACAGCTCTTATATCTTTTAGGTAATGCAACACAGTCGTTTACCATTTGGGTGATGCCTGAGCTCTTATATCTTTTTAGCCTTGGGGGCAGAGACCCTTATCACTGAAGAGGATAATTACTTAAAATAAATAACCCGCTTAATAATAGAACGCTGCCAATGTATTGTAAAATTGCAAAAAAAAAAACTCTGGCATCTCCATTAATTATACTCAGAAGTTTCTGAATATCAGATATAGGACAAATCTCGAAGCAAAACCATGTAACTTTTTCGAAGAAATTGATACTGCGTTTTTTGTTTCTCCCACTCAGATTAGGGTGGGTCACATGATTCGATCTGATAATGATCTTCGTCCCACTTTTCTAACCACGAACAAAGGTACGCTTTGTGACATTTAATTACCTCCCTCTCTGATTTCGTAGGCAATGCTCATCCTCCTCGGATCATCGTCGATATCTCAACCGAAACGTGATACTCTACTCCTCCACATCCAAAAACGAGTCCCAGCTATAACCTCTGTCGACGCAAATTGGGTTCATTTTATCAAATGTACAGCTGAAAGATTGGAGAAAGAACTTGCAGATGAAACTTCACCGAAAAGGAATACTCTAGACCAATTGTTGACTTACGGAGACAGTCATCATTGTCCGACTCGAGAGTACAGCTCGCAAGGCAAAATTATCGTTTACGTCCTTCCTAGACCTGGTTCGATATCGCCTTGGTCGAGTAAGGCAACAGATATTGCTGGTTTATGTGGTCTTGGAGGACATGTTGACCGACTCGAACGTGGTGTCGCTTACGTTTTCACTATCTCCGACAATGATGATAATCGACCACTTTCCCCTCCCATCATTGACGAAAAGCTATCGATGTTTGCTCATATGATTCATGATCGCATGACTCAGGTCGTTCAATACTCTACACCACGAGAAGAGGACATTTTTGCGCGTCGTGAACCTCGACTACTTACTACCGTCGACCTTCAGCACTTTGATACTGCCATTGACCCCAAAAAGAAGCTTTCAATAGCGAACAAAGAGCTAGGTCTTGCGCTCACAGAAGACGAGGTCGATTATCTCGTTGATGTGTATGTTTCCGGTTCCACAACCATGGATCATAATCCTACCGATGCCGAATTATTCATGTTTGCTCAAGTCAATTCTGAACATTGTCGACACAAGATCTTTAATGCATCTTGGACGATTGATGAACACCCTCTTGATCAATCACTTTTCCAGATGATTCGAAATACAGAGAAACTCAATAACACGGGAACAATTTCTGCGTATACAGATAATGCGGCTGTGTTAGAAGGTCATCCTGCACCACGATTTTCAGTCATTCAACATCCCACCGGATTGTGCCATTTATACCAATCTCGAGTAGAAGACATGCCCATTCTGATCAAAGTTGAAACACATAACCATCCAACGGCAGTTTCTCCCTATCCAGGTGCCGCAACTGGATCAGGTGGTGAGATTCGTGACGAAGGCGCCGTAGGAAGAGGTTCGAAACCTAAAGCTGGTTTAGTAGGATTTACAGTGTCAAATCTTCTGATCCCTGGTTTTGAACAACCTTGGGAAAGGGATTTTGGTCGACCGAAACATATCGCTTCTGCTCTTGATATCATAATCGAGGGACCTCTTGGAGCTAGCACGTTCAATAATGAATTCGGTCGACCAGTACTGACAGGATATTTCCGTACATTTTCAGAAAGTGTGCCATTGTCTAAGGACGGGAAAGTCAGAGAGGTGAGGGGATATCACAAACCCATCATGATCGCAGGTGGGCATGGAAATGTCCGTCCACAATTCGCGAAAAAGTTGCCATTCGAACCCGGAGCTAAGATTGTTGTGTTGGGAGGGCCTGGATTGTTGATCGGATTGGGTGGAGGAGCAGCGTCAAGTCAAGCTTCGGGTGCTAGTTCTGCAGAACTAGATTTTGCATCGGTACAGAGGGATAATGCAGAGATGCAGAGGAGATGTCAACAGGTTATTGAAGCATGTGTTGGGTTGGACGATTTGAATCCGATCCAGAGTATTCATGATGTTGGAGCTGGTGGATTGTCGAATGCTTTACCAGAATTGGTACATGACTCGGGGTTGGGCGCAAGATTCGAAATTAGGGATGTGTTGGTGGCAGATTCGTCTATGTCGCCAATGGAAATTTGGTGTAACGAGAGTCAGGAGAGATACGTCCTTGCTGTGAGCGAGGAGAGGATTGAAGAGTTCGAGAAGATAGCCAAGAGGGAAAGGTGTCCGTTTTCGGTTGTGGGTGCTGCAACGCAGGAAGAAGAGTTGGTAGTGACGGATAGGTTGTTAGGTGGGGATGTAATTAATATGAAGATGAATATCTTGTTTGGGAAGCCGCCTAGGATGTCAAGGAAAGACGTGAAGAGGAGGATCGAGAGGCCAGAGTTTGACGAATCATTGAATGCGTATCTTCCTTTTGTGTCGTCGGCAAAGGAGAAATTGGATCAAGCTGTACAAAGGGTTCTTCGCCTTCCTTCTGTTGGATCGAAATCATTCTTGATTACCATCGGCGATCGTACTATCTCAGGTTTGGTTACTCGTGATCAGATGGTTGGACCATGGCAAGTCCCTGTAGCCGATGTCGCCGTCACTCGTTCTTCCTATGGATTCAACACAACAACAGGAGAAGCCATGGCCATGGGCGAACGCACCCCTCTAGCACTACTCAATGCTGCTGCATCAGCCCGTATGGCTGTAGTAGAATCCTTAACCAACATCGCTGCCGCATCCGTCTCCAATATGTCGTGTATCAAATTGAGTGCTAACTGGATGAGTGCAGCATCTAAAGAAGGCGAGGGCGCTGCCTTGTACGAAGCTGTTCAAGCAATTGGAAATTATCTTTGTCCAGCTCTGGGTCTAGGCATCCCAGTAGGCAAAGATTCTATGTCTATGTCAATGAAGTGGGAAGAGGGAGAGGAGCAAAAAGAAGTTAGCGCGCCGTTATCGTTGATCATCTCTGCTTTTGCTCCTGTCGATGACGTGAGCAAGACCTGGACACCACAACTGTGTGCTACAGATTTAGGTGGGCCCACGGTTTTGGTGTTCTTTGATCTGGCAGGTGGGAAGACAAGATTGGGAGGGTCGGCTGTTGCGCAAGTATTTAAGGAGATTGGAGTTAGCGCACCAGATGTGGAGGATCCAGAAGTGGTCAGGGTGTTCTTCCAGGCTTGTCAGGAGGTGAAAGTTAGGGAACCGAGCTTGATACTGGCGTATCATGATCGTTCGGATGGTGGGTTGTTCACGACGGTTGTAGAGATGTGCTTTGCTGGACGAGTCGGTGTCGAGGTGTCGTTAGACACTTTGAATCTGAAAGAGAGCCCTATCGCCCTGCTGTTTAATGAAGAGTTGGGTGTGGTGGTACAAGTTAAGGAGTCGGATATTCAGAGGTTGTCAGATATGTTTGTTGGTGCTGGATTCCCTTCGGCTTCGATCCACGTCATCGGACGAGTAAATTCCCCTAGTGATCAAACTATCAAAATCATCCATGAAGGCGAGATTATTTTCACGGGGCATCGTGCTGAGCTCCAGCAAGCCTGGGCAGAGACGTCATATCGGATACAGACTATTCGAGACGACGCGACCGGTGCAAAAGAAGAGTTCGATCTCATCAAAGACGATACCCATGCCGGACTTTTTTACGATCTAACATTCTCCTACCAGCCCTCGCGAGACCTCTCTCGTCGTCCAAGGGTCGCTATACTCCGTGAACAAGGAGTAAATGGTCAGATGGAGATGGCATGGGCATTCACTGCAGCTGGCTTTGATGCTGTCGACGTTCATATGTCTGATATCCTCAACGGCATTGTGTCCCTCAGTGACTTCCGTGGTTTTGCTGCTTGTGGTGGGTTCTCTTACGGTGATGTTTTGGGTGCCGGAAAAGGTTGGGCCCATTCAGCGCTGCTTAACGATATCACTCGGAAGGAGTTTATCGATTTCTTCAATCGAGAGGACACTTTCGCACTGGGCGTTTGTAATGGTTGTCAGTTCCTCAGTCATCTTAAGCACATCATCCCTGGGGCTCAGGATTGGCCTTCATTCAAGGGGAACAAAAGTGAGAGATTCGAAGGACGCGTATCGATGGTTGAGATCGTAAATAACGAAGCGACAAAGCAGTCGGTTTTCCTCTCTCAGATGGCTGGATCGAAACTTCCTGTTGCAGTCGCTCACGGTGAAGGTCGTATTTCGTTTGATAGAGAAGGTCAACGGGAAGCGCTGGAAACCCAAGGTCTTGTCGCCTTGCGATATGTAAATTCGAAAGGTGCACCAACAGAAGTGTACCCCCTGAATCCAAACGGGAGTCCTGGGGGGATAACGGGGATACAAACGCCGGATGGACGTGTATTGGCATTGATGCCTCATCCGGAGCGGATTGTGACGTTGGAGAGTAATAGTTGGTATCCCCCTGAATTTTCGGGAGCATGGGAGGGAACTGGACCTTGGTTTAGATTTTTCCAGAGCGCGCGTGTTTGGTGTACCTGATTTTATTTTGGTTTTTTATATCTTATTTAAATATTACTTTTTCTGATCCTCATAATATTTTCCACAATGTGTGCGGTCCTTCTTAGCTCAGTTGGTAGAGCGCGTCACTAGTAATGACGAGGTCAGTCGTTCGAGTCGGCTAGAAGGAACTTGTACACGTCATTCTGCCGGCTTCCCCTTTTAGATGATTCTATTGTCATCCCACATTTTAACTCATATATTTAACTCTAACATCATGAACTTTACACGAGGGTCTTAAGGTCTATGGTCTTGCTAGTGTTGCTGTAGCTTACTTTCCTTCACACCTGTCCTGTGACCAGAAATCTGCGGATACCTGCTTACCAAACTTCATTTTCATTTATTTTTTCATTACTAACCACTTTGGGTCAGTGGCAAGGGTCAGATTGTAAGTAGTCAAATTGTAAGTACATCCTGGCCTGCGTAGTGACTACTTGAGCTGTAGGTCTATACAAACACCAGTCCATGGTGTGATCGACATTTCCCTCCCATGCGACACAGAGTTTGGTGATGTTTCATTGGTCTGAAGACGACAAGATATCGGTTATATCAAAGTATCAACTTTGAATCTCTTATCTCTCTCTCTCTCTTTCTTTCCTGCACCGTCCTCTTCTGTTTTTCGGGCTTATTTGCTTACGAATTGAATTTGAGTACCCGGGTATAGGCTGAATGCCGGAAATTACCAAATAAGGGCAGTATACGAGCTTTTTTCTCTGTACCGTTTGTCCTCGACATGTACGAGGGCAATGATTTTCTCAACACCCAACTATACATTCACGATGTTGTAGACCACACTGGTCAGGCCATTGCTGATGGCCTTCCTTTGAGTCATTCTTCTGCTGATGTGGCCATCGACACCAATATTGCACCCTTCCTTGCAGACGAACCTGTGATTGTTTGCTGTTATGATCACGAACTATGTTTTACTGACTTTGGTTAGCCATCTCCCTCTACAACGGTGTACAATTCCCCATCGTCACTGCTCTCCACATCGTCTAAAAGTGGATTCTCCAAGGGCTCGCTATCGTTTCTCGGCTTCAAGGGATTAGGTGCTACGAGTGCAACAAACTCGATAAGGCCAACCCGAGAATCTACCTCGACATCGACTACGCACTTTTCAGCACCCGAGCCAAAGCACCGATTATCTGATGATTCTGTACGAACTGCGACGTATTATACTCCTGGACCGACTTCACCTGACAAACAAACAGCACGAGAGCTCCGCAAGCGACCGTCCAAGTTCAGTCTTAATGGAATTCTCAAACGCCCAGGAAATAAACCTCGTCTCCCAAACTCCCAAGGCAACACTTCGTTACCCCCTCCTCTCCCAACTAGAATTGATCCCTTCTTCTTATACAATAATCCTGTAGAACCACCACATCCTCTTGCGCACCTTTCGACGCCTTCTATTTCCCCGAAAGACAAGAGGAAGGAAAGGAAGCAAAAGAAGGAGAGGCAGATTAGTGCGCCTGAGGTCCCTCAGAAAGACGTGTCTTTATATCCTCTTGATACCAACCTCGACAGCATGGATGGTATTGTTGACATTTCACGGGTGCCCATCTACCCAGTCAATTCCAACTCGTCAGGGAGTGCCTCCGCGTCATTCTCAGGATCTCACTACCATTCTCGACAGCAGCATCAGTGGCAACATGCCTACAGCTCTTCTGCCCTTGCCCTAAACAGTCCCCCCAAATTCAATGACCCATTCAATCCTTCTACTGATGACATCCCGACATTCGTTCCAGGTCCTTCCCATATCTCCCCTACTACCGTTGTTCCTCACACTACCATTGGACCTCACGGCAAGGACAAAGATTTGCAGAATGAACCTGACACACCAAGTGCAAATGACGGGACTTGGAAAGCACCTGAGAGCTGGGCTGTGATTGATGCACATGGGTTACAGAATGGGAAACTTGACATGACAGCACCTGAAGATTCAGATTCTGACGATGACGGTGGTGCTGCCAGAGCAAGAAGAGGTGGTACTTCAAGTGCCGTTGATTTACGAGCTATATCAAGTGGTGCCGATGGCTCATTGCATCCATCATCAATACATGCGGCCGAACCAATCAAACCTTTGAGGAAAGGAAAGGAGAGTGCTATGCCAGGTAATAGTGAATTGACTGTGCGCGTATACCGCCCAAATGAAAGATTTTATCATTTGGTTGCTGCCGACGTCAGTTTAACAGTTCATGATCTATTGCCTGCATTGCACAGGAGGATATTGACTGGTGATAACAAAACGAGTCGATTGTTTCTGAAGGAGCGGGGAAAGGGTGAGCGTATACATTGATTTCTATGTTAAGTGCTGACACTGCAAGAGAACGGATGCTGGATGTCAGGGAATTACCTCTCCACATCATCCGCCGTCGAATGGCGGAAGCAGGTTACAGATGGAATGATGGCCTCATCCTGCTTGGCGGCGAACGTTTAGCTTTCCTTCTTAAATTCATATATCGTGATCCAGACCTTGGCATCGGCACCAGTCGCCGTTCTTTCGTATCTGAACCTCCAAATCAACATTCCTCATTTTCGGAACCACAGCCCACCGAACTCCGCCTTGAAACTTTTGATTATGTTGATCTCACAGGCCGAAGTTTGCGTGCCATACCCGTCGTACTACATCAACATGCAGATCAAATTATCTCGCTGAAACTGTCGAGAAATCCGATGGTTGATCTTCCACTTGATTTCATTGAAGCTTGTACTGCGCTGCGCGATCTAAGGTTGTCGAACATGTCGATGCGCAAGGTTCCTGTGAATCTTACTGCGGCAAGAGGGTTGAGAAGATTGGATCTGGCATCGAACTATATCAAGGTTCGAGAATTAGAAGGTGGGCGATTACACAAGATACCCGAATTGCTTTCATTATTCCTTCAAAACAATCTACTCAAAGACCTACCTTCAACTTTCGCCGACTTCCAAATCCTATCTACGCTCAATCTCTCGAACAATAGGTTGCGTGTAATTCCGGACGTCGTAACCAAGATAAAGACATTGCGGGATTTGGATGTTTCTTTCAATTATCTCGATTCCCTCCCTGATAATATCGGCGACTTAAACCAGCTGGATCGGTTCCTCTTTGTCGGAAACTCTATTCTAAAAATCCCGGATACGTTTCAAAAACTTCGACACCTTGAGTATGTCGATTGCCGACGGAATCAAATCTCGGATTTGACGATCGTCATGAATCTTCCCCGGCTCAAATTCTTCCACGCGGACCATAATGCGATACATCTGTTTGATCTGTCAATGGGTAGCAACGTCAACGCAATCGATGTATCTCATAACGAAATCACTCAAGTCGTTATTTCTTTACCTCCCTTCGGTTCTACTTCACGGTTCCTCTCTATCCTCAATTTATCGCACGCAAGTCTGACTACGCTCGACGCAGCTGTATTGGACAAACTCACGACCCTGCGAATACTCCAAATACAGCATAACAGTCTGAGCTACATACCCGATACGATATCTGAGCTTGTGCATCTGGAGGAACTGTGTTGCTATGAGAATCGGTTGATCAAGCTACCAGATACAATCGGAAAGTTAACGAGATTGCAGATGTTGGATGCTCATGGAAACAATCTGAGAGAGGTACCTGGGACGATTTGGGAGTGTGCGAGTTTGGTGTGGATGAATTTTTCATCAAATTTCGTGACAACGTTTCCGCCACCGGTGATTATACCTCTTCATGGTCAACAGAAATTTCCGAAGGACTATAATCCGCATCATATCATTCAAGGATACCTTTATCCCCCGCTATCGTTCAGTCTTCTCACTCTATACCTCTCTGAGAATCAAATCTCTTCACATCCAGACACACCAGGGTTAGCTGGCCTACGAAATATTGCATTTTTACATTCTCTTCAATCTATGAATCTCTCGTACAATGGGATCAACGAGTTTCCTACTGGGTTTTTCAAGAGTTTATCGAAACTGAGAGAGGTGTATTTGTGTGGGAATGGAATAACGAGCTTGCAGGCAGATGATTTCGTGAGGATGAGAGAATTGAGGGTTGTTTTCCTGAGTGGGAATAAGTTGACAGTGCTGCCTGCAGAGTTGACTAGGTTGGAACATCTGAGGGTGATTGACGTGAGTAATAACAACTTGAGATATAATATCAATAACCATGAATTTGATTGGAATTGGTGAGCCCTCAGATTTTGAAGAGATGAGGAAGCTGATGAACTTCTCAGGAATTATAATGAGAACATTCGATATCTCAATCTTTCAGGAAACAAGCGACTGCAAATCAAAACTGACAATCGACAGATTGCGTTATCGCGCAATAGTCGTGAAACTCATAGACCGAGTCCCCTCTGTGGCTTTGCCTCCCTCCGACACCTTCGTAACCTTGGGTTGATGGATCTAACTGTAACAGCCAGCGACCTTCCTGACGAAAATGAAAATAGAAGAATTCGTTCCACGGCAAGCATAGTCGCGGGGTTGGGCTATGGCATTTCCGATTGTTTAGGCAGAGAAGGCGCTTTTACGATGTTGGATCTCGTTCATGAATTCCCTGCATCTTTTTCGTCATCGTCCACAGGGAGAACGAATAGAGCGCTGTTCGCCATGTTTGGGAATGTGTCGCCACCGAAGGCTTTGCCACCTGGCATATCGCCAAATCGACATGCCAAATTTCTGCATGACCAATTTCTGGGATTTTTTCAGGGACAATTTAAATACAAGGACATGCCAGATGATGAGCACTTTTTGATTGATGTGCTAAGAAGGTCGTTTTTGGGGCTGCATCAGGAGATCCATAATCAACTGTTTATGTCGTCAGCAAGGAAAAACAGTACGGGAACCGTGGGGTCTGGAGGTATTGGAGGTGGAGGTAGTGGTGGCCATGGTGGAGGAGCGCTGAGCATTGATCCTGTGACCGCGAGAGGCGGATGCTCGGGTTTGGTGGTGTATATCAATGATCGGAAACTCTTTGCTGCGAATGTCGGGACTTCGTTGGCCATCATCGCGAGGAAAGGTCAGCCACGCGAATTATCCAAACGACATTGTCCTTGGGATCCCGCCGAGATGAGGAGGATACGAAACAGCGAAGGCTGGGTCTCGCCTAACGGAATGGTCAATGATGAGGTAGATGTCTCGAGGTCGTTTGGGTATTATCATCTCTTACCCGTTGTCAATGCGCATCCTGACATATGCGAATGGGATATCACGGATCAAGATGAATTTTTAATCATTGGCAATCGAGGGTTATGGGATTATGTCAGTTTCCAAACGGCAGTGGATGTAGCGGGTACGACGAATGATCCGGCATTTGTTGCACAAAAGTTAAGAGACTTTGCGATGAGTTATGGATCGACGGGAAACATCATGGTTATGGCGATTAGGTTGAGGGATGTTCATGATAAGACAATTGTGCGGTCTTCGACCATGTTAGAGCCTGGGCTGGCATTTCCTCCCATTCAGCCTTCGGTGTATCAGCCGAAACAGAATCAGATGGTCGTGGACAAGTCTGTACGACGCTCTGAACCTGAAGTCGCCCCTCCGACTGGACATATTGCATTGGTGTTCACTGATATTCGGAACTCGACGCATCTATGGGAGGTTAACCACGGCATGCCTGCAGCTATTCAACTACACAATGACTTGATGAGGCGGAGGTTGAGAGAATGTGGAGGATACGAGTTCAAGACTGAAGGAGACGCATTTTTGTGCAGTTTTCCGACTGTGATGGCTGCCGTATGGTTTTGCTTGTCGGTGCAGGTACAGCTATTGGAGGAGCATTGGCCGAAAGAAATTCTGGAGTGTGAAGATGGACAGCCTGTTACGGATCCTGCGGGGAATTTGATTGCACAGGGTGTGTCAGTGAGGATGGGGATACATTGTGGGACCCCATTTTGCGTGCAGGATCCAGTCACGCATCGGATGGATTATTTGGGACCAGTGACGAATAGAGCGGCGAGAGTGAGTGGATTGGCGCAGGGTGGGCAGATTACGTGTTCTGCAGAGGTGATTCGGGAGATTAATGCGTCAGTTTTTGAGACGATTCCAAAAACAGAGTTGTCAAAATTTCAACCCGCGAAAGCAATTGATGGGGTAAAGCAGTTGGGCGTGGTGATTAAGGACGTTGGAGAAAGGAGATTAAAAGGGCTGGAGGTACCAGAATTTGTTTCGGCAATTTATCCATCCGGGCTGGAGGCGAGACATGATTTGGGGATGGAGGAGGTTACTCCAGCGAGATATCTGAATGTTACACATATGAGAGAAATTGGGATGTTGTGTTTGAGATTGGAAGCGTTGGCATCTGGAAGGATCCTCAAGCCGTCGTTAACACTCAAAGATATGGACATTACGCTGGAGGAGAGTGAGGAGGAAGACCAGGATCACAGTGGAAAAGGCAGGTGGCAAGAGTTACGAGTGGACCCGGAAAATGTATTACCGCCTATGACGGCGAAATGGACAGACTATGAATTACTCATGACTCTGGACTCCTTTACGTGTCGGATTCAGAATGCGTTGCAGAGCATCGTCAAGCGCTTTATGACCGGCCGAATCAATGCACCAAATGTACTGGCTAAGTTGGAGGATGTTGGGATGACTAAAGAAACATTAAACGTTGTTGGAGAACTTCTTGGGTATGTTTAGAGTTTACAGATTTTTTCTTTGTTTTTTTTTGTATCTCTAGCATGGCTTTCTTGTGCATGATTCGTTGCATTGCTACCCTTAACATTTCTGATACCTTTGCTATGATTATCTCGTTGTATTTTATGATCTACAGAGCATCTAGTCCATGTATCAAATTAAATTATCATAAGGCCCCTTCCTCACTGATCTGTTTCGCCTGGTTTCCTCTCTCTATGTGCACTGAACCAATATCCTCGCCGAGATACAAAATTCACCTCGCAAAAATTTCTGACTAATTACCGGTAGCAGTAGCTGTTGTTACCGCTGCCATCGACGTAATGATTCAGATACTAGAGTGATTGACTATCTCAGTCATCGGAAGAATGCCCAGAGAGCAAGTCTACTGGATGTTTTGAAAAGGATGGAAGATAACCATTCCTGATGAATTCATTGCAAGTTAGAATAACGAAGTCTGCGGGTGATTTTATACCTTTTTTCACTTACTCGCCCAAATGCACATTAATGAGTTGCCGGTGGGTGCATTTACAACTGGAGAGATGATTTCGGGACTTCGCATATTATCAGATAGCATGTGTGGACTTCCAGCTCTACAGGTAACGCATTGGAGAGTGAATAAACTACTTGGCTCCTCAACTCAAAAATATGAATGGCCATGGCCAATTAATTACCTGCTCCTCTGACAAACAAATATTGCCCGCGACAAAGGAGAAAATTAAGCCCACCGCGAGGCTCGAACTCGCAGCCTTCAGATATAGCAGGTATAATATCACATTATAGCCTTAAAAGTCTGACGCTCTGACCAATTGAGCTAGGCAGGCATGAATTTATAGCTTGATAGATACATTCACAACCATTTGGAAAGAAATTACCCTACCGTGTGAGAACTTGTAATTTTCGATATTTCGATAACAGTTGCTCGTTCAACATCATCTTAAATTAGCCATGTCTACCAGTGGCCTCAAGGCCATTGCACCTGTCCCTACGGCCAATGACTTCCTCGACATCGTATTGTCGAAGACTCAAAGGAAAACCCCCACAGTAAGGCTCTTGTCCTCGCCTTGAAGCTCCTGAGGCTGACTTATTCCTAGGTTATCCATAAAAACTTCAAAATCAGTCGAATACGAAATTTTTACATGAGAAAAGTCAAATTTACACAGGATTCATTCGCTGAAAAACTTGGCGCTATCTTATCTGAATTTCCGTTGCTTGATGTAAGTGCAGGTGGAAAGTTTGCAGTCAAATAAAATGACCCCGGATTTCAGGATCTCCATCCATTCCTTTCCTCACTCATGAATGTGCTCTACGACAAGAATCACTACAAACTGGCTCTTGGCCAGCTACGGACTGCCAAGCATCTCATAGACCAAGTTGCCAAGGATTATGTCCGTTTGCTCAAGTTCGGTGATAGTCTCTATCGGTGTAAGCAGCTGAAAAAGGCTGCTCTTGGTCGGTAGGTCATTAAGTCTCTTCCTGCATCCAGAAACGATCAATGTTGACACGGTGGAAGTATGGCAACAATTATGAAGCGCCAAAAAGACCCACTTGCCTATCTCGAGCAAGTCCGACAGCATATCTCCCGTCTCCCCGCCATCGATCCCAACACCCGAACACTTCTCGTCTGTGGATATCCCAATGTCGGGAAATCATCTTTCATGAACAAAGTCACCCGCGCTGATGTCGATGTTCAACCCTACGCCTTCACCACAAAATCTTTGTTCGTTGGTCACTTGGATTACAAGTACCTCCGATGGCAAGTTATCGATACACCTGGAATTCTTGATCACCCATTGGAAGAGATGAACACCATCGAGATGCAGAGCATCACTGCAATGGCCCATCTCAAAGCTTGCATCCTATACTTTATGGACCTGAGCGAGCAATGTGGATATACGATAGAAGCTCAAGTACGTCTTGTTCGCCCCTTCTTTTTTGCTGAATCTACTTAATACCAGTGAAGTGTAATCTTTTCCACTCCATCAAGCCCCTCTTTAGTGGCAAACCCGTCATGCTTGTCATTAATAAAATTGACGTCACCCGTCTCGAAGACCTCACGCCCGAAAATCGTGTTCTCGTGCAAGAGATCATAGATTCTGAAGGTATCTTCTCCGTTCAAGTCTCCTGCCACTCCGAGGAAGGTGTGATGGAACTCAAGAATAAAGCCTGTGATGCTCTTCTCGCATTTCGAGTCGACAACAAGCTCAAAAGTAACAAAATTGATGCTATCGCTAACCGGATACACGTTGCTCAACCAAGGCCAAGGGACAATGTTGTCCGTGAACCGTTTATCCCTAACGTAGTGAAGGAGAGGAAGAAGTATAACAAGGATGACCCTGAGAGACGTAGATTATTGAAAGACCAAGAGATTGAGGAAGGTGGTCCTGGTGTCTTCAATATCAACATGAAGAGTGAGCCTCACTGCCTCATATCACTCATCACCATACCTATACCTTTACAGAGGACTACATTCTTACCAATTCTGATTGGAAAATGGACATCATGCCAGAAATCATGGACGGCAAAAATATCGCAGACTTTATTGATCCCGACATCGCAGAAAAACTTGAAGCCCTTGAACGTGAGGAAGAGAAACTTCAAGCCGAAGGGTTCTACGATAATGACGAAGAGATGGTAATTACCTTTCGTCCCCTCTCTCTAAACCACTGTTTCATCTTTCCCGTTTTTTAGTTCGACTCTGACGACGAACGTGAAGCAGCCCAAGCCAAAATCGCTCTTTCCCACAAAATCAAAGCACAACTCAAGAAAAAATCCCAAAAGAATCAAGCTCGGCTACCACGTACAGCCGGTCTTCGGACGATCACTGAACTCACTGATGCATTCACTAAAGCCGGGTTGGACCCCAGTCGAATCCAAGAGCGTGCCGAGCTCTTGGCTAAGCTTCAAGGTGCCAAGCGTAAACGTAAGAGAGATGATGACGATGAAATGGACGTGGATGGTGAAGGTGAAGGTGGTGAAAATGACGAGGCTTGGGAAGACATTGACAAGATGGATGTCGATGATACTGAAGGACCTTCAGGCAAGAAAGTCAAGATGAATACTGGTGCTGTTGTTACGAAACGGGTACCGAGATCCAATCGTTCTTTGGCTGGACTTCGAGATCACGTCGTACGTTGATGTTCATTTCATCCTCAATCTCCCTCCTCCTAATAATTCCAATTCTTTGATCCATAGCAAGCTAATCGTGCCACAAAACTTCGCAATCTCGGCCAACGATCCCGTAATATGCTCGCCAAAGCTGGCGAGGGTGATCGCGCCATCAAAGTCAAAATGGTCAGTTGGGTGATTGATCAACTTTCGTTCTTTCTGAATTTTTTTTGGTTGCTTTTTATAAACAGCCCAAGCACTTGTTCTCTGGGAAACGGAAAGCTGGAAAAACGAACCGAAGATAAGACGAAGGAAGATACTCACCCTTGGTTGTCTATTCTGTGGATACATATATACATATACATAGATGTATATACACTCATTATCTGTGCACAATCTCAATCCTTCGCATTAGTGAAGATCATAAATAGTTGTAAAGAGAGAAGGTATACAATCCTACGTAAATATGTAACAGACAGAGATCTCGCCATCAAGACGAACAATCAAATATACATCCAATCCAAGAAGGGCGCGCCGATGTCAACAAAAGCAACAAAAGAAAACGCTGGCTATATAACTCCATACGAAGCAGAGTCGGCTAAATAATCATGAAAATAATAAAAGTATGAGTAACAACTAAAACTCAAAAAGTAGAACGATTGGATGAACGTCATAATAAATATAATAAATAAGTAAAAAGGAAGGGAAAGGAACGGACACGAAAATGAATCAAACCAAATTACTCATCCAAAAGAACAGCTCCATCATCATCACAGAGATGTACATCCAGAAAACGAAAGCGAAGAGTTTCATGTCATGTAGAGTCATAAATCAAAGGGCATACAAAGTCGCGTGTCCGCCGAATCGAAATGTTAGCCCCTCCACAGTGTCCCAAAGCTTCAATCATATCTTGGGAGGGACAGGGGTGTATAACCCAGACTTGACGAGTCCAAGTCCACAATGGTGGAATCAAGGATCAATAAAAAACGACGATGAACGGGAAGATACCTCAAGGTGTCGCAAGAGGAGTGGAGTGTCGCACAAGGAATATAGGAAGAGAGAGAGAGGAAGGGAAAGTAAGAGAATGTGATATCTCCCATCACCCTCACTACCTCCCCATCTTCAATCCCAATCAATAGCCATCCCCCCCGGCCCAGTCGCAATCCCTATCCCTCTATCCGCCTCTCTCCTCAACCACTTAATTGCAACCTTATCATCTCTCAACCACGGACTCAACACATCCCAACACTTCTGATTATGCTCCTTCAACCACGACTTCTCCTCCTTACTCAACATCGACTCCCTCACCATCCGTGTTTGAATAGGCACACAGGTAAGTCGTTCAAATCCTAACCAGACATTGCCGTTGAATTCGTGTTTGGTCTGAATCCGACGCACTATGAGTGCAGATTCAATTCGGATGCCCCATTTGTCTTTGAGGTCTGAAGAAAATCAGAGGTTGGACGGTCAAGTACTCGAAAAGCTTAAAAAGGACGAATGACGTACAGAATCCTGGCTCGTTGGTGATAACGTGTCCCGGCATAAGAGGAACATTGCTATTAAATCCATGGTCACCTTCATGTACAGTCAAAAAGGCTCCAAATCCATGACCGGTCCCATGCTACAGAACCACATGTCAGATATCCAAATCCTCTGCGATGATAATCAGTGTTACACACCAAATAGTTGAGCCCATCCTTCCACAACGCCTTCCTCGCTAACACATCCAACTGGTATCCAGACGTGCCCTCAGGAAATACCGCACTATCAATCGCGATCTACGCGTGTCCAGGTTATTATCCGGGCAGATAAAAAGAATACGAATACATACGTGTCCCTGTAAAACCCTCGTATAGGCCTCACACTGATCCGGCGTCGGCCTTCCAAAATGAACGGTCCTAGTTGTATCACACGTCCCATCTCTGTACTGCCCACCTGAATCACTGCATGACGACATATCAGCAATACTTTCTACCACTCAAAGTATCATACACTCACTTCAGATAAGGCGTCTCCCGGTCAATCATCCTCGCCGAGTGTTTCTTCGGCGTATAATGTGGCAACGCAGCATTTGGTCCCGAAGCCGAGATCGTCTCATAAGCAAGTCCCATAAACTTCTTCTGCTTCATTCGAAACTCTTTAATCCGCCATGCCGCTTCCCATTCCGTGATATCATAGCCTGAATTAAGTTTGTTTTCAAGCCAAGCAAGAAATTGAACCTATATAGCGTTAAGAGCCCAATAAACCAAAGTGTCACCAGAAGACGTACGAAAGCTGCTGCATCACGAATATAAGCGTTCCTCAAACCTTCCAATTCTCTCTCATTCTTGATGGCCATCATAGACTCCGGTCGATTCGGTGCGATCGTATACCGAAAATGCGTCAACATCAACGAAATCGCATATGAAGTCGATGGTGGGATCAACAACTTGATGGAAAACGTCCATCAATTCTTCGATCAGAAGAACAACGCGTACGCACTTTTCCTTCACCCCACTCCCTCTTTCTTAAAAATGGCCACAAATCAGTATAATTCCTCCGTTCCAAGTTCATCTTTTCAAGATACGGCGTGACTGTATCATCGACTTTGGAAGAATCGATGAAAAGAACGACTTTGTCAAGACCAATGTAGAGATAAGCGTGAAAGAGCGGGTTGAACGGTATATCAACACCACGAAGATTCAACGTCCAAGCTGCAAAAAAATTCAGAAAATGAAAAGACGAGCCCCAATACGCTTACCAATACAAGCCAACGAAGTGACCAACATTCCAACATGCATCTGCTGCGGGGTCGGTTCCACATTCTTCGAATACGAAGGGATAGCAGGAGGATGAGCCTTGATCCACTCTCTCAACTTGAATATCTTGTATGTCGCGTCCGCTCCTGTATATTCCATACTCTGAACATACACCGCGCCTCGAGGTTTGCTCGGCTTTTCCTTCCACACCAAATCAACCAAATTTTGTGATGGAAAGGTGAATTTGCAGTCGAGTGGGGATAGCTTGGAATTGATGAGGGTAGCCTTTTCGTGCGAAATCATTCGGGCATCGATTCCGATTCGTTGATTCTTGGTCAATAACGACTGTTACAGGGTTAAAACACATCATATTGTAAAACAGATGACACGTACGATCAAGAAGTCGACCCAGTCTTTCAAAACTTTACTACCCGATCGCCCATCACTATCATACAGGTTACCGGCTTTGATGACTTGCCAATTCTTGTCCGTCTGCGTTTCCGCTTGAATCCAGTATCGAGAATCGGTTACGAGATATGCATTGGAGCGAGTAACGATAGCTACACCAGATGAACCCGTAAACCTTGTCACTGAACCGTGAGTCGAGTGCGAAGTAGAACAAATAAGCCATTACCCTGTGATAAATTCGCGGCGCTTGTCACTGGCTGCGACGTACTCGGACCCATGAGCGTCCTCCGATGGAACGATACTAAGAAATGAACTGATTAGAATCAAGAGCAATGAGTAACAGAGCAAGAAATTTACTAGTAATCAACGCCAGCCTTCTCCATCTCCGTTCTTAGTTCCGCGAGCCTCTCTGTCGTATTGACGCTTTGATCTGGAACGTCTACATCACCTTGAATCTTTCTTTCTAGTGCGCTTCCGACAAGCGTGCTTGATGAATCAGAAGCCGTAAGCGGTGGTCTTGGTAGAGCTGAATTCGTGCTGCTCGAAGTTACCCTGCTATCTTTCGTGAGATTTGTCCGTGCAGTATCTTTTGATTTAGCTGTATCCCTTCGCTGCAACGAGGTTTGAGGGCTACGTGAAGGAGGAGCACGGACAGTGATTCCGCTTGCTTGCGAGGATTTTGAGTTTGAACGATGTGAAGACCCCTTTTCTCGATCTGACATGGTTTCTGGCCGCTGATACAAAGGTAGTGTTGCGTCTGACGAAGACCTAGCTCTTGTCAACTCGACCTCAAGTTCCTTCTCCTTGTGCCCCATTCCCCAGCCATATCCTGCCTTGGACGAAGAATTCATAGACTTTTTCGTCCCTTTCATCGTATTTCCTCGCTTCAGGGTCACGGGAAACGGACTTGAAAATACCTTCATGTCTCTTTCCTTGCGTTCTCCACCAAGAACCAGTGGCGGCACCTCGTCGTATTTTTCCGAGTCCGTTTGGAAGGTCAAGTTGTCGGCTGCACTCGTCAACGTCGATGTACTCTGCGCGAACGAGGGGTGTCTGGCGATCTGAGAGGTCGAAGCTGTGCGTACGTGTGCACTGTGAGATATTTCAGAGGCGTTGCCGATTGAGAGTCTGCGCTTTTGTTTTCTGGAAATAAAAGGAAAACAGATAGGCGGAGGCGGAGGAGGCATGGCAGGGTCGTGGCTTAAGACTCAAGCACACAACACCACTTAAGGTATTTTAGATGATGTAAGCTCCAGCACTTGATTAGAATATTACAAAGATCGAAGCCTCCCGTCCCGTCATTACCATGTGTGTTTCCCTCGGATCCTGTACTGGAGGCAAGCACGCTGTCAGGTCACAATCCATATCAACGTACAATGTGACCTTTTGTATCCACAACCATTGCAAGTAAATATTGGCTGAGTGCAAGAAACTAGTATAGTTTGAAGCAAAAGACGTTAGAATAGAGACAAACACGTCAATCCGTGCTGCATCCTCCAAAATTCACTCTAACCAGAGTTTGGATACCATTTCATGGTGACTAGGAGGTAAGCTTGACCAGCAGTCATGTGCCTTCTGGGACAGGGTAGTTCCATCCATCCACAACAAACTTTATCCGACTTCTGATTTTACTCACTAGCCCCGGAAAAGCATACAATTCCCAAAAGAAGATGGCTATACATAAAACACTTCAATATATTTTTATCTTCTATTATTTGATAGTGTGCGGGCGCTCGTAACTGTTTCTCGTTTGCCACCTCTCAGGGGAAGATGCAGAAGTGAGAAAGAACGCCTCGGATGTGCGCAGAGATAAGCCTATGGGGGTCCAAATACCGGATTTACTTTTAAGAACTTGATAAGGTTCATCGAGAAAGGTTTCTCGGTCGTCAGTCAATCCTGAGCGCAAGAAGATGTGTGCCGGCGGGACTCTATTTGGTATTTGGGATGCTACTGCTACAACAACCCTTCCGGACATACTACTACCCCAAATATCCCTAATTCGAGATTCTCCAGCGAATAAAAGTCTGTCTACATTTGAATTTGAGTGACATAGCCACAAGCTTTTCATATCGTAAGAGCAACTTCTTATCGTTCGAAGCGGCGCGAGAAGAAATAAAAAATTTCAGACCGAACAACAAACTACACACTTTCACTTATCATTCAATCTAATTTAAGAAAACAGTCAGCAAAAAAAGATAAATTGGAACACTATTGCACAAGGGGTATGAAGAATGGAAAACAAATGAGCAAAGTCATTGAAATGAAAAATAAATGTGGTTAGAGGAAAAAGAACGGAAACTGATATGAAGGGGAGAAACAGTTCTGAAATTCTAACATCCTCAAGAATGTTCTATTCCTATTCTAACTAGAATAAACCAATGCCCCGACTTCTTGTCCAATCGACACCATTCTTCAACTGCTCAAGCGTGAGGAAGATGAGCACTGTGGTGGGTTGCAGCCTGGTCCATGCAGGCACCCATCCTTTGAGCATAAACATCGGTCCCTCGTTCTTCATTGACTGACGAATCATCGCCATTGTAGAGGTTGAGCCCGGGCCTGAAGCGCTCATGATACGACTCTGGATAATCAGTGAGACATTATCACTCTGAGGGCAAATTTATACTGGATCGCACCTTCAGGACATCGGCGGGAGAACAGACGGTGGTAGCAACAGTTCCCTATCCCAGGATACAAATTAACAACATGTTCAAACAATGAATAGTATACTTAATACTTACAGCGGCGAAGGAAGCCATGAAGTGGCAATAAATGTTATCCTCGAAGTACTTGGTTTTCAACAATTCAGCCTTAAAGAAGTCATAGGACGCGAGTTGAGATGCGTTCATCAAGACCGCACGGAACACGTTCGGTCCAATACCACGGCCAAGCGAGGACAACCCTTCTTCACGAGTCATCTACATCGAACGGTCAGCAACAGGATATAAATTACCAGAAAAACAGTTCATCATGCCATGGGAATTTATTCCCAAAATTAATTACTCCACGTCACCCGCCAAAATGCGGGGTTAGATGGATGGGGTGATAGGGGAGTAACCGGAAAGTGTCTAGTGATAGAGGCAACATGAAGAGGAGTCTGATAGCTCACTCGGAAAAGGGCATCAAAACAATGTTTATAGTTGAATCGCTTCTCAGGAGGCTTGGCAAGATCACTCTGCAAGCGGACCATGACAAGTTCTGGCCCAACGATGAGTGACACATAATCCCAACCACGAAGTAAAGAGGGTTAGTCTCTTACCTCCTGGATTGCCAATAAACCCCGCGATACCACCAGCTATAAGAAAAATCAGTCAGCGGGACGACAAGAAGATAAGAAACTACATACCCATGCTCCCAGCAAGAGCAAGCTTCCAAGCCGGTGCATCCTTCCCAGCGCCTAAAATCTTCTTACTTTCGTCGTATGCCCAGAAACGGCACATCGAGTAGGACATCTGGCGAAGCCAAGTTCCCGAAATACCATCGAACAGCCCGCGGTAGCCTAATGTACGAGAGTAGTCGCAAGTACAGTTAGATTTCAAACGATGGAGTAGTGAAATGAGCGTTAGGGCCAGCAATGGCAGACAATGACAGACGACAACGACGTGTCGGCGCGCCGATTGACGAAGACAAGAATGGACCGAGTAGCATGAAGTTAACCAAATAGGGAGGAACCAAGACGACTAGCTATACTCACCGGCAGTTCGGACTGTCTTTTTCATACTTTCGACCATCCTCTTATCGCCCGATGCTTGCAATCTCACCTTTGTGAGATCCAAGGGGCTAAGGGCCGAAAGTCATTCAGACACGAGCTAATCGGAGAACATGGACTCACTGAGTGATAGATGCTGCAATTGTCGCAGCAACGCCTACACGGAGTACTCAGGAGTGTTGTGATTGACGAGCAAAGGCCGAGGACATACCTCCAAGATAGAAAGGATAAGGCTTCTTGGGGCTGGATTTTGGAGGCACTGTCGCCGATGAGATGGCAGCATTGACTGAGGAAGTTTGGGTTGAGGTGGCCATCGAGGAGAGTTAGGAATGATTTATTTAGGTGGATTGCAGATCAAATATGTTTGCAGCTTGGCTCCGAGTGGTAGAAGTCACTTAGTCTCACGGCCACTGTCTGTTAAATCAATTCTTGTGGGATCGCGGCCGACATCTTTTGCTGGGAATATCCTTCACATGGATACGAATCTAGGGTTCTGGCGACGCACGCTCATACTGAAATCACTTGAACAAAGTTCTTCCTTGGAACTTCCGATAATTCCCAAAGTCCCATACCTTGGGCTTCATTCATGTATTTTAACAGCTCCATTATGCGACACGGCTCCAATCCTTTATAAGTAGATGTCATACTGGAGAGCTAATGATCACCCTAACGAGTCTTGTGGCTGTGGTCATCAATCTTTTGGTTACTTGGACATGCAGCTCAAGACAGATGACCGACCATCTTGATCCTAACGTTAGCCTCAGCTCAAACACTGTAAACAGATAAATGATCTTGACTGTTTTCTGTCTACAGGTATGTGTATACCATTTATAAGGTGAAACTCGGTGGAGCCTGAACCGACTGCGAACCGAACATGTACATGTACATATAACCTGTGCCGACTCTTCGAACTTCAGCGCTCGACCCGTCCCTCCTTTATACCTTAGAGCATTCGTCTCTTCCTAGGTCAGGCTGTGTAACTTGGGGATTTATGACGGCGCCTACGGTTCGAGTCAGCATTCCTGCTCCCATTTACACCCGTGATCCGTTTGCGTCCCGTTTTTCGCGCTGTTCCCTCTCCTCCTCCGACTACCCTGATACACCGCGGACCCTTACATTTGACGAATCTGGGTACACCGTTCCCTACACACTCCGCTTGGACTCCCATAATCATTCGATACCCCAATTTGACTCACACTCTCTGTTTCAACCTGAACATGTACGCTCAACGGAGAGCGAGGGTGTCGTAGGACCTGATTGTTCGGCGACCTGTGTGAAACCAGCCACACTCTCCTTTTTTCAGTTCGGTTTCCGTCAGTACTTCAGTCCTGCAAGTTGTCTGTTCACTGACCCATACTTTTATCAAGTGTTTCCACCCCTTTGGCTAGTGGGCTCGTTCGTTCTCTTATACCGTCCATTTTGTACCAGCACTTCCGACGATAACTCATGGATTCATGCAAAGACGCCAACTGAAAAGCAAGCCTTTTCCGCTCGCACCAGAAAGGCCGAGCTGAAATATGCCAAGTGGTGCCTTTTGGCTTTGGTCATGTTCGTCTGTGTTGTCGGAATTGTAACTGGATTGGCTCTCTGGGCCTCCAGGAGATGATGACCTGTCACATCAGGACACCTTGGAAAGGAGCGCATAACGCGTTGTTGATTTCCCATCTCCTTGTGTAAGATATTAATTCATGTTTGCTTATCGTTTATTCGGTTGTGATTTAGCTCTGTACCAGTATACCTGTAGGCGTGTTGGATAGCGAACTGTCGTTACTTTGGGCTTTTCTCGTAGATTTACGATGTTTCCACCGCAAGACGGTGGCTCTTCTTAATTGCAGCTGGCAGCAAGCCAAACTTTTCAGGGTCTGATTGATTTGAATCATCCTCATCACTGTAGAAAATTATCACAATGCCTCCGACGCTAGAATACAAATACAGGTCAAACAACAAAGCAGCACAGCACATGAGAATATTACCACAAATGAAGAAATCACTCAGTTACTGCCACCACGCTTTCGAAGCTTCCTCTAATAGAAACTTCGATTTTAGTCATTTACAGTCATGTTTACATCTCTATCTGTAGAGGCACGTGCTTTCTCGTTGCGGTACCTGACTTCACACAAATCAGAATCCCAACATCAAAATCACATTGGCTGACATCTTGCTCTTCCCGGACCGTTAATGGGTATTGAACGTGAGAATGAGTTCCCGAGCAGAAAGAAAGCCTCATCCTGCTTCCTGGCTGATTCCGACCTTGGTTTTCCCTCGACAACAAACCCACTGAATCGAACTAAATACCTTCAATCCCAAATTCACCTTCTTACACTCTTTAGGTCCGATTTTCAATGAAATCAAGGCGAAAGGAATCTTATCTTCAAATTGCCCTATACCTGCTTTGGTTCGTTTTGAACCTTGTCAGTGCAGATTCTTTGACCAATATATCGGTAAGCTGGGCTTTACGCTAATCCAATTTCTGATATTCAAGTATACTGTACCTTTTTTGCGTCTTTATGACGAATACAGGCTTCAGAATGGAAGGGAATTGTGAATATCAGACCTGTCGTTGACAAATAGTCAATCTCACTGACGTATCACAGTTTAAACATGATAATGTGTCTGATCTGCAGAATTGGATGCAAGAGGATTGCCCGTCAGACCCAGGAAATATACGACGTGGTAAGTCTCATACGATCAAATTGTAGAGCTTTGAATCCATCGATGTGTAGGTATCAGCGCTCGGAATACGACATTTCCGACCAACAATTGCACATGGTAAGAGCCTGGAGGTATAAGGTCGGATTTTCGATTGACGAATATCGCAGCACTATCCCTTACATCAACTTTTGGTGTGCTTCGAACCTTATGAGCGACCAGGAGATCCACGATATACTTGAGATGTGGAGCAAAAGCTGCAATCAGGCCGATCTAGTTAATATAGATTCTAGCTGGTTACGCGAAGAAAACAAGAAGATTCCAAGTTGGGCATACATCGGTATCAACAATGGCACCTGCAATTTTGCAGTAATCAAAGGTAGTGAGCGACCATACAGCATTTCTTGCTCATGCCTCAATGAGTTGTCGGTTCCAGATATCCTAGATGCTCTACATCCAAAATGGACTGCAGTACAAATCTTCACACCAATCCTGGTCTTTTTAGTGACTGTCCTTTCTGGAGCGAGCTTTCTCGCCTGGCGTCACAGCCGTCTACAAAGATCATCAGGGAGAAAAAATCCGTCCTGTTGGACCTCGTTTCTCAAACTATTCAAAGGTCACGCTCCGGGCGTCATCCACCGATCTCCGGACCCCAAATGGATGATCGATGGTCCTCATGGACTGGCCGACCATGACGCAGAGTCTTTCATCAGTATCAACTCATCAAACCACGAAGTATCCCACTGGTCCGCTGACACCGATCATGGTATGTTGGGTGTGGCCACCATCAAGGGACTTGGTAAGCGCGTGAAGAATCTACTTTCATGGTTCGGTGCTCGGTCAGCTCGCAACGGCCGTGAGGAAAGCAATGATTCGAGAAGATCTAGCTCTATGAAAAGCCCGTCGTCGACAACGAAGGGAGAATATTCTGAGATAGGGAATGATGAAAACATTACAAGCAGTATCATTGTCATTGGAGGTACACCCGCACAAAGCTCTGATTCCAACCACCAACCTCTCCAGGGAGTTGGGACAGTCGGTTATGCAGCGAACATCCCCAAATCCCCTACAATCAATGTCTCTCTCGAGCCTCCCTCGCCATCAGATGAATACGTGCCAGTCAGATTCCCTCCCACCATACCCGAAGTACGTCAATTTTTCCAACCAACCCAAATACCTGGCTTATTATTCTAAAGTCTCCAGGACCACCTCCCCTTCTCCCTCCAGCTCCCCGAGAACGGCCTCCTTCCCCTCCACAAACGACCCCCGCTAGACAAACATCCCCACAGCACATAAGCATCTCTACTCAATTCAATGGTCCTCCACTCGATCTCTCCAGGAATCCCAGTAACCATGTCTCAGATGAACATGCCAACTTATCTTATGCCACCATTCCCAGAATCTCCCAGTACCACTCACAAATTGACGCCAGAAGCACCAATGAATCCCTGACAGGCAGTGCCCTAGATACTGAACAGCGCTCGGGTCTCCGCCCACTCCCACCGCGACCAGCAGAATCTTCCGGCCCCACTTCTGGAGTTCCACTGTTGATACACCACAAATCTGACACTTTGATAACCGTTCCAAACGGTGCAATGACTGTCATTCGAGGTTCGTCTTCGGTTGATGATGTGCAATCTGTAGCAAGACAAAGGGAGTTTGACCCTTACACTACTTCGGGCATTCCAATCTCCCTTCAACCAAATCGTCCTTCTAATGCTTCATCCCAACGCCCATATATTCAGGATCACCAGCGTACAGCCTCTAACACGTCTCTTCTTCGTGATATTGGTGATTCCTTTTCACATCCTCAAAGAGGATGGTCAGCGGATGATGATATGTCACTGTTAAACCACTCTCCTATGGAAGTAGACGACGCCATGGACAGCAGCAGAGGGGTTTACATCGCGCCGCTTAGGGATGTTGAAACACTACCTAATCGGTCTACCCAACCTGGAGTAATTTCTACCGAGAGCTTGCCCATTTTTTCGAGCGATCCCGGTGTGATTGAAAATGCAAGTAGTAACAGTCAAAGTGGAACAGGTGGAGATTTCTCACCCCAGTCGCCCACTCTGAGCATGTACCATGCGGACGCACGCCTCCAGCGTGCCAGTTACGCAGGGATACAGACCTATAGCGAACCTTCTGGATGGGATGACAGCACGCAATCGACACATGTTTCACTACCCAAATCCTTCGCCCAACAGCCTGGTCCTAGCTTGGCTCATGCCAACCGTTCCAGAGAAGATAATCTGAACCATGGTCCTGTGAGATCATTCCCTGGAAATGAATTTTCTGTAGGTCGTACGACTGAACTCGGTCCTCATTCTGTTCCTGTTCCTTCGTCGTCATCAACGCCTCGGCCCCCCGCTGACGCAATCATGGTCCCGGGTACTAGTAACAGACCTCTAAGGGGACATGAATCAAACATCAGCGATGTACAAGGGTTAGCGAGCAGCGGGGCATTTTCTGCATATGTAACCAACAGGGGGAAAATTACCAGCGGTGGAACGTGGGGCACGGACAGCTCCGGGGTACAATCTGTTTATGAATCTAAGCAACAATCTCCGGATGTTCATAAGACTCCTTCACAAGGTCCCGGGCGGATGCCCTAGTTGTATGTTTATATCCATCTCAGCCGACTCGATTCATTGTCCATGATGTTGGTATCTGTTGTACCGTATTATCGGTCCAGATTCAGCTTGTCCCTTGTCCAAGGACTAGGCTTCTTAACGTGTATAATACTTATGTAGCCTCCTGCTGACACTTGTTGATATAAAACCCCATGTTCGTGTCGAGTCATGTAAGTTACGACATTTAGGGAGATCAATGCCATATATTTGTACTTAGTATGCAGACAAGTCAATTGAGTAGGGGAGCCGAGAGCTCAATTTCTCAATGAATTCTCAAGGATCCCGAGCATTGTAAGTAATGCCGATTTGCAACTTCGTATCGAGATCAAATACCGATAACACGCGGAGAGAAGATTTCATGGGCTGGTGAATGGACTCTTCTAACAACTTACCAGCAAATGGACATTCGTAGGTCCTCAGGGGAGGCTCGCTTGAGCCTTGCGTGGATCAATCGATTTTGCCATTTTGAAGGCGCATGGGACCGATAAGACTTCATGCCTAGTCCTGGAT
>Ga0153948_1000253_pt1 | contig 29220 bp, 30 predicted proteins | sample TSNJ032MetaG_FD_104696 | JGI IMG/M metagenome (GOLD analysis project Ga0153948, IMG submission 104696) | Attine ant fungus gardens microbial communities from New Jersey, USA - TSNJ032 MetaG | ecosystem: Host-associated > Fungi > Mycelium > Unclassified | place: USA: New Jersey, Wharton State... | reverse complement strand
GTAGTAACATGCTAAAGCGATGTAATAAAACTCAAGCCTGCAGTGCCCTCTTGCCCAATATCCTCGTCTTCACGCTCTTCCTTTGCAAACCAGCCTTTGCACTGACAACTTTGTCCTTCTTTCCCGATGCAGCGTCAACCCGTTTTCGTTTGAGCCCAGATGACTTCAGCTGAGGTTCTGTTGACGGGACTGCAGGATCCGATTCCTTCGTTTGGTGAACTGTCGAGGAATCAACCACGGGTTGTGCTTGCTGATCATTTTTGATGAACTTTGTGGCAAGCTCTGTCCTAGATGAAACAACGGATCCATTTCCTTCCTTCTCGGATTTCACCTTTTTCCTCGGTTTTTCACTCTCCTCACTCTCGCCTTCCTGGACAGGTCGTTTCCCATTGGCCTGTGTTTTGTGTACCTTCACCTTCTCCTCTTCATTCTGCATCAATTCGGTCCACCGTTCGTTCAAATCGCAACTCCAGATAGGCAAACTAACACTAGTACTAGTCTTGAGCATCAATGACTGAATGTTATCCCAGCCGCCTTTGGTATAATATGCAACCGCAGGTATGACTTTGCAGATATTGGAGAGGGCCTGTGCAGGTGTGTGGTTGAGCGTTGCAACCTTAATCGACCTGGATTGGCGAGGGAAAGGATAGAGTGACGGACGCCATATAAACACGAGCCAGTCGCAATATTCAATGACACAGGCGGAGGCAGAGTGCGTGGTATATAACATTTTGATTTGTACAAATGTGTTCGTTTCAGTTGATTCGAATGGCAGTGCATGAGCATTTTACAAAAGATATAGGGAAGACAAAGCGTACATGCATGTGCCATTATTTCGGTGCATACACGTTGTAGAGATGGCTCGCTCGAGTTCACCTTTCAGATCTTTGCGGGTAAGACGCACCGGGATAGGTTGTCTTTGATCAGAAAGAGAGGTGAACAATCATTAAGATTAAGTGACGAAAGATACCAAAAAAGATGGTGCGGCGCAAGAAAAAAACTTTTGTTAGTATTGTACAGATGGAAAAATGCAAAAGGCAGACGCACTTCTTAGCCTCAAACCATTTTGAGCCTAGCAACTTTGGAAGTAATGGGATGACTCTGTCATCGGCCAGGAAGAGCCCGTTTTCCTTCAACAACAGCCGGCGTGCTTCGAACGCTTTGAATTTTCCCTTTAATTTCGCAATACCAACGACACGAGATATAAACTTGATGTTTTTACTCTCCAGAAGGTCTTTGTATTCTCGCTGCGGATCCTTCGTAATTAAACAGATAGACGTTGTTCTGGGGTCGACAAGAGGGTGCTCGATTGGACTAGATGTGAAGAAGACTCGCTGTCAGACCACTGATACATAGAGGATAATACCAAAGGACATACATTTTGATGGGCTTGATTTTATCCTTGAGAGGAATTTGCTTGATAGTAACATTTAGCCAGATGATGGGCTCCTTTCCTAGAAGCAGCTCGGTTTCTTCTGCCTGTGCTTGTTTTTTCTTCTCGTAAGCATACAAAGCTTCAAGCGCCTTGGAGATTTGTGATGGGGATACACGGCCATCTAGTTTATCTTCCGTCATGGTTTGTGAATTAGTGAGAAAAAACAGAGGTATTTGTCATTGCTTGGTTATCTCATAGAGAATGACAGGCTTAATGACAGGCTCAAACTGGGTAATCATCTTGTTCATGAGTGGATTAGATATGTAACATTTCATGGTCATGGGGGAAGCAATGTTCAACCAGGGGAGGGTCGTCAGAAATCAATGGCAGTGTCAATAATGAATTATCAGATATACATATAAACTGAAAGGAGGGATATTTATTATTTGCATGTAGCCTTGTCTCCGCGCTTATCCCCATTTCTCCTTTCTCTTTTCTCTTTGCTCTTTGCTCTCCTACTTGTCCTCCTGCGTTCTGCTTGTCAGGCGCCCTTCGTTGGAATTGATTGTCCCCTTGAAATGGCGCTCATTCAGTCTGCGTGTTTACCAGGACCATCGTGGGATGACGAGGTTGTGCCTGCCTTGCGCAAGCGTGAGTTTGCAGAACCACTCTTGCTGGTAACATTCCTGGACAATTTTTCGTAGGCCTTGAAAACGAGAGTAGGACACTGACTAGCCGCATGTCCGCCATCTCAATGACATCTATAACCGACGATAATCCACCAAATGCCTTCAATTCCAACTCAGCAGCCGATGGCTTCTCCGTTTCGGGCTTACGACAAAGCAAAAAGGATGGACAGTATAGTTTCGGCAACGGTGGTAGCGAATATCTAGTTCACCGCCAATCGACCTCTCAAGCCGATTCTGCGGCTGGCACTGGGATGACAGGGACTAGCGCATCTGCAAATACTCGCGTCAATGGGTTTCGGAAGTCACCACCCACTACCTCATTGCACCGTCCGCGAACCCTCTCCCAGCCGTATGCTACACCGAACATCAACGAGGGCACTCGGCAGCCCACCAAGGCAAATCTGGATGATCATGTCAGCCTGGGGTCACGCTCTCCACGCCTCGTAGATGCTAAACCAACACGTATACCCAAAGCATCGCGTAGACGCTCCGGGACCACTGTAGATGCAAGTTCACCAGTGGTGCCGTTTACTGGTGCTTCTTCAGACGTCAGCCACCTAAAACACAGTTGCAAGACTGATATTAGGACATATCACTTCCCTACCTCTCATTCTGCTCAAGGCATTCCCCAACATACTACAGCACGCCTCATTAACGAACCCGCTCCTTTTAACACAGCCAGCTCTACTTCGACTATTTACAACATTATTGAAGCGGATGAACTTGGTTACAATGCCTCTGGACCGATGAGAAATTCCATTGACTCAACAGAAGAAAGGCCATTTGAACATTGGTATCGTGGTGAAAATTCCCGGAACGGTGGAGTCGGTGAACTACGCGTCGGAAGACGGCAGGAGATGCTTGACATAGCAAACTACGGGCACGCAATGCACAGCAAGCATAAACTTCTTGCCAACCGACAAGCGACTCTTACCTTGGAAGATACACGGCTTACATCATGGCGAAAACGAGCAGAAAGTATTGCTGGTTTCAGATTCTCAAGGTCAGGTCTACGGGAGAGGGGAAGCCTGTATTTGGAAGACAATATTATAATGGATAGAATCGAGAGGGTTCTTGATGAGGATCCACTCACAGATTTGGAAGGAGAGGAAGGGAGTGATGTTGTGTCTACCTCGACCAAGGGACAGCACGACCGGAGACCGTCTAGATATTCGAATCATGACGCGGATTTCATTCTTGGTGTTGGAGATGTCACATTGGCAACAGCAGTAGTCACTGAGTCGTCTCTACCTCAGGGTGCTGTGCTCTACGAAGTGGAAGAACCAATATCTCAAACCCTTAGACAACAGTATACTACCACTATGCAACCTCGAATACCAGTCCAATCAGCCTCTTCCATTACCACGCTTCAGCCTCTGGTTCAGAATGATGCTTCGATCATCGTGCCACCCCAATGCTCCCCCTCCACATCACCCACACCGAGATCGAGATCGAGACAAAGTGGTTCCTCGAGTCGGATACCTACTTATGAACGTCGGTCGTCTGAATCTCGGACATCGGCATCGCAACATTCCTCCAATACAACCAAAGTCGGACATCCGGTATCTGCAGTTGACCTTTCTGTTTCACCAACCCCTTCTCCTCCCCTTCTTCCTTCCGGGATTGCGACTACAAGCTCCCCTGCTCGAACCTCCGCAGCCCCCACTTCCATCCCGAAGCGCGGGACGTCACCTAATCTTCATGGTAAACCTAGTTCTACAACGAAGAAGTCGCAACCAGCCAAAACCAAGCCAAAGTCCAAACCACCGATCAAGAAACACATGAAGGAGGATAACAGGCAAAGCGTTGCTCGATACCCTACTCTGGATGGGGAGGCAGACGATCTTGACATGTCTGATGCTATCCCTTATTGGACTCAACCGAAAATTGTGGGTGGAAATTGGGATGATGTACGTCAGCTTTTTCTTTTGTGCTCCATCGAGTTTGTGGCCATTTCTTGTCCATGTCTCCGCTATGTTTCGATTTTACTCAGTATTGGTGCTTCTGTTTCTGCTGTTCTTTCGGTGTTCCTTTCCTATGACGGACTAAATTTGTTTTGACGTGGTATACGTTGGATTACAGGTTGTTCTACCGGTCGTGGCACGGAAGAAAGGCTTGGATGATCACTACGAAAGAGCAGATGGAAGTCCACAGCCAAAGAGAAAACAGGAAGTGCCTATTCCACCGGTGCGCCTTTCTGCTGTGGTATACTCTGTACACAAACCTGAGTTATTTTGGTTTTCCATCAGGCGCCTGGGACATTTGGCTACGACGGTTCAAAAGTCCGTCGCAAAGGCAAAGGCATCGACATGGACGAGTTTGGCCGGTCTCCATCCGCAGCCAACGGCACTCCGGATGTCCTGGAGGAAGTCGAACCCTCTCAATTAATATCAGAAGATGCTCCGAAGGCGGAGGTGTCAGTTGCTCACGATAACATTTGTGCTCCCATGAAATCCCCGCCCTCACCGCCACCATTTTCGCAATACGCCCCTACAACTACGAAGCATTTGACGCATTCTGCTGGCGCGGTCAGAAATGACCAACAAGTTGTGCTTGAACAGGACGAGAAAGGCGCTGGATGTTGTAAGTGTATTGTGATGTGAGACAATATCTGTCGTTTCGGTTTTGAGTCTTGGTACCTGCGGCGGTAGCGAGGTTCGTGGTGGTGGTCCTTTGTGTTCGATGGCAATAGCCTCCTGTTGCTGCAAGGTTGATTTCGCTCAGGGACCCAGTCTTCAAACTTCTATACCTCTTCCTGAACATTTTTCTTACTACCTTTATTGCTTGATCGTGTTTTCCTTTGCATATTATCACTCTCGGCCATTTCATGTCAAGACTCCCTAGTCTCTCCTTTCATGCGCTTCGCGCACCAGCATCCATGCATCCACTCTGTTCTATCTTTTTCCACATGAATATGATATACCTTTTTCTTTCTTTCTTTCTTTCGGTTTTTGTGTTCTTCATATCCCGTTCAATTCATTTTCAGGTTGCAGGTTTCTTATGTGTCTGCCATCATGGCCCGGCTGGTCTGTTGTCCATGCTATTCTTCCGGCTTGGACGTCCTCGCTTCACTTAAATTCCGGCCTTGTTCTTCCCTTATTACATTCCCTCGTTTTCTTTGTCAAACATTCTGCATTTGATGTCCAAGGCATTCTTTTACATAACTTGTATATCATCTATACATCAGGTTCTTTTTGGGGATTTTGTCTTGCTCAGTTTTCGATATGGGTGCTGTGATATATATACACTTTCTTTGTCTCAATTGGTACTATTCTAGATTGTCGTTCTTTTGATTTATTTTCTGAGCCTGCTACTTACAACATATCCACTTTCTTCAGCATCTGAGTGTTTCTCGATTGAGATGATGACTCCGAAGCTGGATTATCATCCGCTGGCCTGCCTCCCATTGGAATTTCACGCTATAATCATACGGTTTGATTTGTTCAGATATAATTGTTCAGATATCAGAATACACAGTCCATTATCCCAACGGCAAATGAAAAATCCTAGCAAGAGGAAGTGATCTCGTATTCTCGCTCCGAAGTCAAATATCCTTCGCGATCGAGACGTACTTCATCAGTGTGGAATTGCACATGAACGCTATACTTCCCAACAGCTTCTGTATCAGGTAGACTGATGTAGGTCTGGTCCTGGAAAATATCGAGAACCTTGCCGTCCTTCTTCCAAGTGATGGAGTATGCCTCATTGGATGGTCCGAAACTATCTGTTTCACGGAGATGCGCAAGAGCGATGAGGTCCAAATTGAGTGCTTTGGACCATTGGGTGCCTGTGTTGCGAATGCAAGATTCAGTGAGACCGTCAATCAAATCAATACGTTTGAGGAGGGAGAGCCAAAGTCCCTCGAGGCACACTTTGCAGAAATTGGGAGTAGTGACGATGCGCATGAGACAGTCTTCGTTGGTTGGTCGGTATGAAATCTCATTGTTGTCGGAGAATCTAAAAACAATGTTTGATCTGAGGATGCAGATCCAGGAATGTGGAGAGAACGTACGTTGGGTAAAGACTGTAGTACTCAGGAGAAGAGATGAATCTGATAAAATGCGTGAATTGAGTATCGCAAGCAAGACAGACAGACACATACTCTTGCTCGTTACCAAACTCAATTATCTCAGCACTGCACATTTGTGCGACCCCTTCTAGCTCTTTTTTCAATAGCGTGAACTTCAATTCATGTTCACCGCTGCTTAAACTATCATCTCGGTTAATGTCGTAATGCCATCTATCGAGACCAAGCCCTTCTTTCGGGGCCCATTTCAAATCATTACCGTCGAGGTCAACACGGAGGTCCTGGGCCTCTGGAATCCCCGAAAGAGAAAATCGCACGAGATGTCGAGAATACGCCCCAGAGGAGGTGAAATTGATGGACCAAGCTTGGGTGGTATTGAGAAGTGTCCATGGATATGCCTGCATTGGCATTACAGAGCGTTCGATTCGGTGTTCAGAAATCGTGGACTCGTGTGTGGAATCAAAACCAGCCTGTTTTTCTGTATCTTTGACAGGGGATACATTTGATAGCCAATGACTCCATGGGATGGGTTTATTAGCGCTGTGGGCTGCGTTAACACCAAAGTATGCAAAACCCCCATCGTACTCTTCTCCAACATCAATGATCGAGTGCCCGAGTTCATGGCGCAAAACAAGAGGACCGTTGAGAATTGATGATGTGATCACTCTGAAATCAAGGTAAAGAATGTGAATTAGCTCTTGTTTTCACATTCTCGGTTCGAGATCGACATGAGAGCAAGAACATACGTGAATTCACCGCCCAATCCTATCAGTTAGGCGGAGTTATAAGTCCCGAATAATAAGGTCAATTTATGGACTAGGGCGTGAGAGCGTACCTCCATAGAAGGGGTCATTACCTAGAACAAAATGTTCAAATGGCTTGTTTCTTGCTGTGCTTTCAAAGAGCTCACCCAATAAAATCGGAAAGTCGCATTGATCCTTCATCGAATCACAAGCAGCATGGGCAGCCTCGGGATTATCGTAATAGACCGCTCTTAACTCTGTTCCATCACGATACAGTCCATAAGGTGTCCTAGTTCAGATATCTGTTGATCGACGCCCCTGTTCAAATCTAGCCAGACCATAATCACCTTACCTTTTTGGAACGCCACCAACACCAATGCCACTCTGAGATGCATATGATTCAATGTGAAGAATGATTTTGGAGGACGTTTTACCTCTTCACTTGGAGTAAATGCTCCCCAAAAGTTGAGGAGCGGCTTAACAGTGTAGAAAGTTTGATTTTGCGAAACATCGTCAGCAAGGCGCTTCGCGTCTTGAAAGAACTTATCCATTTCATGAGTTGTATCTAAGTGTGTTAACGATTTGATGATATCTAGAGCCCGAAATTAGAGGAAAGGCCTACAGCCATCAGAGAAGAAGACCAAATCAACTCTGTTTTCTGCAGGTCCGTGAACAATGAGCGGTCGTACATTCAGTGAAGGATGCGTGACCTGATTTCTGAAGTAAGTTGAAGCTCTCGTTCGAGCTGAAGGAGACCAGCTTTGACAGACAGTGCGGGAAGGGTCAAGGCTTTCGAAGGCTTTCAAAGGGCCATTCATCGTGCAATTATTCAAAGAATTATGCCATCTTCTGGCTGTGGGTGAAAAAAATGACTGTTGCGTGTCATCAATCTTGTTCCGTTCATTGCTATGAGCTGCGGGAACTGAACAGCAGCCAAAGCTCCAAAGGTGTAGCTGAGCGTACCAGAAACACTAATGCCTAAGAGTACAAGTCTTTTGATCAAACTAATGAACATGATGAGCGATGACACATCCAATCCTGAGCAAGGCTTTGATGACTCTCACAGAGGTACAGATCCATTTGATTGGATCATCACTGGGACTCGAGCATTGTACCATTGTCATTAGGTAGTTTTCACTTGAATATTGACGATACACCTTTGCTATCACAATGCTGTACATCTCCACCAACCAACTGCCACACCTAGCAACTCTGGGCAATAGGTGAAACCAGACATTTTTCCGTCTCAAACTCCTTTACCAATATAGTGGACAGTTGCCTCGGGCTCCCCTCCACTCTTCACCAAACCTCGTTGCATTTGCCTTCATCCTATACACTGACCCCTACAAGGGGGTGTTATGGTATAACAGTTTCCTTTTCTTTTTGGGTCTGTTTCTTGCTCTATCTAGTCTCTGAGTGTACATATTAGATCATTTGTTGGGTTAAATAACTTTCATCTGGACTACTTAGAACTTTTCCCTTTCTTTGTTATAATTACGTTGGTGAAGGGGACCTTCAGTACCCTGACGCACACATGTGAAATACGTGTATTCTACCGCGGATCTAGCCCCGCGCTAGAAATTTAAGAAAGAATTTGATAATGCTCAATAATCTATTCATAGACATGATGAATGTCATCCCTTGACCTCTTTGACGATCAACGTTCTCATCCACCCAAAGGTGTCCTCCGCTCTTCACGTCTTCCAAAGGTCACGCTCCAAGGTGGAGGATACGTATCCAAGGGAGACGATGGTCGAATTGCTGTTGCTGGCAGAGAATGTGTGCCAAGATGTCCATTATCGAGACTTGTTTTGACACCTTTTAGCACTGAGGATAATACGTGTCTCCGGTTCACAGACTGAGCCAAAACCCATCTCGTCGACGAGAAATCTGTGGGATGGGAGTGGACTCAAATTTGACTGTGCCAGTACAGATGTTGCTTGGGCATACGGAGGTCTGTCTGTCTTTTCTTGTTCTTATTTTATGTTCATCTGTTCCAGTGTTCAACAACAAGGTTCTCACTAGTGCACGCAATGGCGAACTCATCATGTGGGATATTGCAAAGAATGGCCGCTCCAAGTATGGTGAGTTTCCTCGAAATGATATAGTTTATCTGGTATGAATCTCTGTCTAGAACGCAGGACTAGAGAGCATTTCCGTTCAATTCATACCATGAATGTATCTCGCATTGTGCACCATTACTGCATGACTGGCTCTGCCGATGGAGACTTTCGCGTCTGGGTCCAAGCATTCCTGTTTCCATCATTTCTTCTACTTAACCTTTTATCAGGACCTTCGTGATATCCAAGCTTCCGTCATGCGTGTCCACAATCCCTCCGCTGTTCGACGTGTCATATTCTCCCCTTGTGTTTGGAATCCTCTTTCCGTGCTCGTCGGCATGGACAATGGGACCTTACACAGGTCTGTATCGCCGCATTTCCTATCTTTTGATCCATCGTCTCATCTTTCACTCAGATGGGATCTCAAGATGGGTCAACGCGGCCTATTAGACCGCTTACCCGTTGCACATACCGCTCCTATCACCACGATTGATTGGGCCAGCGGCAGAGATTCGTCCATAACACACGACATCTCGTTCTCCGGCCACCATGAAGCACCTGATCACCATACTGGGAATACTCTTGGATGGGTTGCTAGCGCTGGACTAGATCGTTGTATTAAGGTGCAATTCATCCTGTTGCTCCATATCACCTAATATCCATTCCTCCAGGTCTGGGATCTCACTGGCCCAGGAGCGGCCTCACACATGCCCAACAGACCAACCTACACTTTATACCCTTCATACCCCATTCGTCGTGTTCTATGGCGTCCAGGTTATGAATGCGAACTAGCCGTCGTTGCACATGTTGACTTCAGCGTATCATCTCAACATATTGATCATCTCTATCCTTCTTCTAGTACAAGAGGGAGAGGACCCTCTAGTGGCCTGCAGAGTCGTGCTGAGAGTAGTATTTGTCTCGACACCACGGTCAGAAGCCTGAGTGACCACAAGGTAACTCAGAGGGAATCAAAATCGTCCTCCATGTCTTTATCGGAGCAACAACACTCAGATGCAGTGGAGCTATGGGACGTGAGACGATCTTGGTTACCCAAATGGTCTGTCTCTGGAACCTCTGTTGAAGGTGGCGTTACAGGTACCCAATACTCAGCTATGGTTCCCCACCGTATATTAAACTATTACCATGTAGACATCGAGTTTGCTGATCCCTATACGCTGTTGGCGCAAAACACGAATGGAACATTCACTCAGCTCGATATGCGCGATGTGACCAAGCCCCTTGATACGATTTCTCGAGCATCGATAACTTGGACTCCGAATAGCACACTTGCATTTGTCATTGACAATGCACCGAGATCGGAGATTCCCTATGATGATATGTATGTGCAATCGCTTGCTATTACTTACACCGCTCACGCCTCTTCATTCCTCTTCTGCTTTCTTTTTACTTATCGAATATCTAGTCACCCTACCAAACTCAATCATGAAATCATGGCTCTTGTTGAACCTTCTGTTATCAAACACATCGGCGATCGCTCATTCCAACCAAAAACCCAAAAGCTTGGTTGGTTCAGATCGCCAGAGATTCAGTCTGGTGTGGATACGTTTGTGACGTTGGCTGCATCGTATATGATCGACGGAGACGACGCCTCGAGTTCATGTGTAAAGAATATGGAAGTTCGTTTCGTTCAAGCTTTCTTGTTCCCGATTTCTGATCATACAAATCAGGCAGCTCTTGCCGCTGGAAAACCACACATCGCACAGATTTGGTTGTTGATGTCGACATTGTTATCCGAAGCAACAAACTTGCCCCAACCGACGACAAGAAGCCCATCAGCTACCCCACCGGATTCGCCTTCAAAACGTACTCCACATGTTGCTTCGCTCGGTAACATCACTACTGCTGTTGTACAACAGCAAAATCAAATCCAACAACGAAAACAAACGCACTGCCCCGGCGCACAAACACAACATGAGCCATCAACTCCTCAGCCAACCGCGGCCCCTACTCCGATACCTGCACAGTCTTCAATTCCTCATACCCTCCCTTCATGGAGAAATACATCTACACCTGCCAGTACTAGTGCTAGCGCTGATACGAGTCGTTCACCAGATTTCTCGAGAGTACCCCGTCCAGGTTCCTCCTATCACTTCCCTTCCCTTCTTCATTCTGCTTCTTCACGACTTCGCGCTCCCACTGCAGCTGGGCATAGAAGCCCCTCAGTGTCAAAGAAACCTACTCCTGCGTCATCGAACGCATCATCGCCTTTACATTCAGCAACAACTCTACCTCCTGCTGTAAGTAATGCTATTCTTCATGCCAGTGCGCCCACGCCACGGCGAACGTCAGGTTTGACCCTGAGTTTGAGGAGGGAGAGTATTGATAGTGGGGCTACGGATTCATCTGTAATGACTATTCCGAGTACAAGTGTAGCAGCAAGGAACCCGGTGTCGTCAAGTACGCAACGATCTTTTTCGGTAAACGCATCAAGACGTCAATATCAGCAACAAGAATTTCATGGTCGGATGAGTCCGGGTGATAAAAATCTTTCGGTGGCGGCGAGTACAAAACATGTTGGAGAGGGTGTATTAAGTGATAGTGATTCAGACGAGGAAAAAGAAGGGCAAGAAGAGTCTGACCCAGATGGCGATGATCGTGAAGAAGGAGGAAATGAAGAAATGGACCATAATAATGGTGTGGGCGTAAGGAAATTATTACCGTCAACGAATAACGATGAAATGATCGTATCGTCGGCTGCTGATTTTGCAGTACCCGGTTCATTATTTTCACAGGCAAGCCAAAAGAAAAGAAACCGAAGGGATAGACTGTGGACAATGGCAACAAAGGCAATCGATGGAGAGGCATACCATGATCACTTGTCAAATTCGCCATCATCAGGGTCGACAGACTCGGAAGAAGATGGAGAAGAGGATGAAGAGGATGGGACCACTCAAAAGTCATTTGCAACCATCAGTCTGGCCAATCAGAGAACGTCTTTTGAGAGGGGAGTGGATTTGAGGCAGAGGAGTCGCAGTTCAACTCTAGCTTCGTTATCTGCTGGTCCTGCTGCCGCTCAAGTTCAGGTTCCAGGACAGGGACGAGTGCCTATGCTATCGTTGAAACATGGCAATCAGAAGAACATTGCGACAGTTGAGGCTAACAGCAACGGTGGTAGTAGAATTATCGAACAATCTCCGGTACCCGACACGCGAGTTGGAAGAGATAGCCAACCACGGGCTTTGACCACAAGCACGAGTCGTCATCGAACAGGTACCAAACAACAGAAGCCACATGGCCACGATATCTACAGCCGATCACATACTGAAGTTATGAAAGCTAAAGCAGAAAGAATGACAAAGAGGCGGATAGAGATCGTTAGGGCGCAAGAGGAGAGGATTGAGAATTATGTTTGGGAGGCGGTAAAAAAGGCGTTTGAGGAGTTGCTTGTTATTGTAAGTTTTCCTAGATGCGTATACTGATATGTCTGATGATGATTGTTGTAATTTCAGGGTGAAGTACAGACTGCTGCCATGATGGCAGTGATTGCTCCCAAAGAGTTGGGATTATCGGTGAAGCGGAGATTACATATTTTTGATGCTTATATCGGTAAGCCACATAATTTCGAACTTTGTTCGTTTCTTATTGGTTATTGTTGAAGACCAGCTGGTGCGGTGTCGATTATATACTTTTGCTGCATATTTTCGTAAACACTCTCAAATACAACAAATTAAGAATATAACACTCGTGAGTTTATTTTGGTTTCTGATGTCATTTCTGACGCATTTTCGTAGCTGGATACGACGATATATTTACTCTGTGGGAGATGCAAAAAGCCCTTGATCAAACCTGCGGGCTATCCTTCAGAGAACTCTAGGAAACGATCGACATTCGATTATTGTTTTACATGTAAGACTTCAGCATCAAGATGTGCGATCTGGTATGTCATCGGCAAGTATGCCCATTGATTCAATTGGCTGACAGGTGGATTCACCAGTCGACTTCCCGTTCGAAAGTCGTTGTTCCAATGTTCAGTTTGTCATCACGGTGGGCATCAGTCATGCTATCGACAGTTTTATATGAACAAGGTTATGGTGGATGGGGCACCCATCATGCGAGGCCAATATTACCCCAGGCGATCAGTTACTTGGATGCCGTTGCAGGACTCAGCTGGAACTGGAATGGAGTCAGAGTCAGTTGGGAGAATAAAACTTGTAGGATATCCGTGTGCAGTCGGTTGTGGACATTATTGTAATGTGGCTTTGAAGATATAAAGCAATGGCAATGGTCATTATATTGCTGCATGATCGGCTTTACAACCCCAAATTGTATATGACAAGGGCCCGCAGTGCACGTTCAACTTGTACAGCTACAAGAAATTGTGGCAGATGGTTGGCCTGCTTTGTCCTGAATTGTCGAATACAGGCAAATTATGGAATGCCAGCCAGTCCAAAAACCATTTTCACTTCCCATTTCATTTCCCATCTTCATGTGCGGATTCTCACGGTCATCAATCCATAATTTTGACTTTTACGTTCCGAGATATCATGGACTCACTTTTCGCAAAAGCAGATGCGATAAAACCATTTGTGAAACGCCGCAAATCTGCACATAATTCTTCTAAAAACCACAACCCATCATCATCTGCCAAAGATGCAAATGCTGATCATACAGCACAATCCATAGCAAAACGTACTTCCGTACCTAAATCTCTCCTCCCAGCTCCCCTCGAACCCTCTAGTGGCTCGATACCAGAGTATTCTCACGTTGCAAGTAAAAAACTACGTTCCAAGCTACAGCGTCAGTCTGTGCATAATGCACGGGCAAAAGCACTTGTGGACGACTCGGCAGATTTGTTGCTGGTAGCGGACGCTGGCAAGATGGAAGTGGAGGATACGATGGACAGGACATGGAGGACGGGACAGGACGAGATCTCAGATGCTGCCGGACAGGAAGCTGCGAGAGGTAGAAAGGAGTTGAGATTGGATGGTGGTCCGTACATGATGAGATATACCAGGAATGGTCGGTGCGTCAGTTTATTTATGCCTTTATACAGTGTCTGATAATTTGTAGACATCTTGCTATTGCCGGTCGCCTTGGCCATGTCGCTGCGTTTGATTGGCAGACAGGTACACTACATACTGAGCTGCAGCTCCAAGAAACATGTCGCGACATCACATTTCTTCAGGACCAGTCGTTCTTTGCTGTTGCTCAGAAAAAATACGTCTACATTTACGACCGTGATGGTGTAGAAATCCACTGTTTAAAATCTCACATGGAGCCAACAAGACTCGAATTTCTTCCCTATCACTGGCTCTTAGCTTCCGTCGTATGTTCTTCTGCTCCCTTATATACTAAGTTTTGATATACGCTCTTAAAACTAGGGAAACGCTGGTTTTCTTAAATACCAAGATACCTCCACCGGCCAATTACTTATGGAACACCGCACGAAACTTGGTGCTTGTACCACAATGACACAAAACTTGCACAACGCTGTCATTCATCTCGGCCACCAAAATGGTTGCATCACTCTTTGGACCCCGAACCTGCCTCATCCTGCCGTTCAAATCCTCGCACACTTAGGGCCTGTGTCAAGCGTGAGTATGGATGCGAGTTCTGGTGGAAGATACATGGCGAGTGCGGGAAAAGATGGAATTGTGAAAGTTTGGGATTGTAGAAATTGGAAGGGAGTGGTGAGGGAGTGGAGCGTCCGGGGCAGTGGATCGGATACTCAAGTTGAATGGGGTCAAAGAGGGTTTTTAGCTACCACGAGCGGTGGAAACGTTAACGTATGTATGCAAATCATTATTTTCTTCCTAGCCCACTTCGAGTGACATCTTTGACCAGGTCTACGCACCTCCGATGATCCATGAGCAGTTCAGCAGTCATGTCCAGCCACCATTGTACCTCACACACAGAATCCCGAGTCGGCCACTCGTCTCTGTTCGATTTACACCGTTCCAAGATATTCTTGCAATCGGCCACAATGTTGGTATCTCGAGTATTCTTGTACCAGGTTGTGGTGAACCCAACTTTGACTCAACCGAAGCTGATCCATTCGAGAATCGGAAAGCAAGAGGAGAAAGAGAGATCAGAGGGCTACTTGACAAGGTACTGCACCTCGATTTCGAATTTTCATATAAGCAGATCACTGAAATCTTCCTGATCGATAGATTCAACCAGACCTTATTACTCTCGACCCAGACTCCATTGGTAACCTTGTCAAAGCAAACTCAAAGCTCGTTACGTCTGACGGAAAACCGGCAACTGATACACCTTTTGCGCGGTTACCTCGTTTTGACCGATTACGTGTTACTGGAAAGGTTGATACAACTGAAGATCCCGATTCTTCCGATGAGTTTGTGGGAGTTGAAGGAGCAGAGGTGGACGAGGGGAAGAGGAAGCAGTTGAAAGAGCAAAAAGAGAAGAAAAGAATGAGAGGAAAGAATAAGAGTATGAAAAGGTATCTGAGGAAGCACAGAAAGAATGTTATCGATCCTGCTACGGTATGTTCTACTCCTTTTCCGCATTTTTGTTTTTCTCTATTCCATATCAAAATGACTGATTCCCTGATATAGTTCGCTATCAAAGCGAAATTGGAAAAAATGAAAGAAGAGCAGAGACAAGCAATACTGGTGAAGAAGGGGGTGGTTGAAGAGAAGAAAAAATCGTCAGCTTTGGATCGATTTAAACAGAAGACATAGGCACTTTGAGGATTTTGTTCAGATGTGTTACTCGTTTCCTTCTTTCTGCTGCCAAGAATTATGGCTATCTATTGGAATTTCTCGAGTCTGCTGCATGGAAAAACAGATTTGATGAAGATTTGCGTGAGGTTCATGATCAAATACAAGTAAAATAGATTTACTAACTGTATCCATAAGAGGGGGTGGACGATATCTGCTTAATCTCTGTTGTGAAAAGTTTGAATTTGCTGGAACGACGTGGTTTCAAGTGAACTATCTGGTCACAGATGATTGTGCTACCTGTTGTCCATATCTGCCTGGAGTTTTAGGCATAATAAATGAGGAGGCTAAATTTTCGATTTTCAAACCTTTCCCCATAGATGCATGCACATTAGTACGCAATCGCATGTAAGTATTGCTACAGAGACACGCAATCACACGTAAGTATTGCTGCAGAGACCCTTTCCTCGGCCAAATCAATTACGAAGACAACAGTTCGATTTAGTCCAAGAAGTTGTTACTTATCAACCCATAGTTGACCTGTGATCTCTACCTGCTCCATGACGGGAGGCCAATACCCCTTCAACTTTCTGTTGCTGCTTGTGGTCATCCTACCTGTGGTTTCTTGTTCCCAATCAGCATTCAGATATCCACTGGTCGACGACTCGTTTGGCTACGAGCTAGTATGGCCCGTGAAACGAGTTGCTGTGATTGGGGCCGGTGTGGGGTGAGTCGCCAAATCGTTGATGCACAATAGGGCCCTTATTGTTAGAGGTATGAACGCTTACCGGGAGCTCAAGAAGGAAGGGTTTGACGTTCATATCTATGAGCGAGATTACCTCCCGGGTGGAGTGTGGCATTACACTGAACAAGTTCCTCTTGACGCGCCCGTACCAAACGCTCCTATCCAGATCTCTGACTTTGAGCCTTCATTGCCCCCTCGCGGTGTTACATTACCATATGCTGAAGAGTATGAGAACAAAACAATGTGTGCTTTCTTCAGGAGAATGCACAGAGCGCCCAAACCAATCTGGTATCACATGGTGACAAATTCTCCTGCTGTGAGTTCTCACTTTCAAAGGTATTTCAATGAATGAAATGCTTGGACGCAGCCCGTTTCACAGGTACAATATATACCTCTGAAATTGTCGTTTTCGTCACAATTCCCATAGATTCGTGGTTTTCCCTGGCCCGAGGACACCGAATGGAGTGCGTTTCCGAAATCCTGCTTTGAGCCAGTATTGATTTTCCGCCAGCTATTCCACGAGCCAAAGTAAACCGCTACCTCCGTGCGTACGCCTCCTGGCATGGTATCAATTCCAATGACAACAGCCGAGATATTTCGTACAACACTCGTGTTGAACTTGTTGAGAAGCGCCTCGACTCTGAAGGTAAACAGATCGGATGGACCTTGACGTCAAAGTATCTAGAAGAACTTGATGGTGGTTTAAATCGTGCAATATGGAACAAAGAGGTCAGTGCCGTTTATGTATGATCGACGACGAAACGTTTCACCCCATTACAGGATTTTGATGCGGTTGTCATCGCTAGTGGTCGCTACAATGCTCCTAATATACCTTCAATCGAAGGACTAGAACAATGGGGAGAAAAATTCAATGATAACATTTTACACTCGAGACAATACCGACATCCGGAGAATTATGTCGGAAAAACTATTCTAATTGTTGGTGCTGCTGTGAGTTAGGGCGGTTTCTATTTTAAACATAGACCTTTGAGCTATTTTAGGCGAGTGGCTCCCAAATATCTCGGGAGTTGAGTGTCGTTGCTACAAAAATCTACCAATCTATCAGAGTTCGTAGTCATCGAACTTCCGTTGATATAAATTCTTGATACATGTTCTTTCACAGCCAGATAGTACGAGGAATGAACCTTTCCCTGAAAAAGGGTACTAACTCGATGCAATAGGCATTACTGAGCGACCGACCCTCGCTGACTGGGTCCGTCGAATTCCACAAAATGTCTCTATAATTGCAGAGATCAAGAATTTTCAACCTCCTGCTGCCACTATCCAAGATTCGGGTATCAAATTGGTAGACGACACAATCCTCTGCGGGATCGATTATATCCTTTTTGCTACTGGTTTCCGTTACACCTATCCCTTCCTTCCTGATTATCATGATCCATCCCTCGGACGTCAAGGCGAAGCACCTGCAGATACTCAACAGCCTATCGTGACGGATGGCAGCCACATCCGATCACTTCACCTCGATACCTTCTATATTGATAACCCCACACTTGCATTCGTTAATTGTACGTCAGACGATTCATTAATAGTCTGATGTGAGAACTGTCACTGAATTATCCGCAGGCAATTTAGGAATATCAACTTTCACTTACAGCGAGTTCCAGTCATTCGCAATCTCTATGGTATGGGCAGGGAAGGCTCATTTACCGAACAGAGAAGAGATGTGGCATTTGTATCACGAGAAGGTTGGAATCATCGGATACGGAAACTATTTTTCCTACCTTGGGAGTCGAGAAGAGCGTGCGTAACTTCATCCATCAACTAAGCCGTCTGTTTAACATGCCGACGGGCCAAAAGCTATGCGAAGATTTTTCCAAGGTTGGTTGAATGATGCTGCTGCCAGACACGGTGGTCGTATGATTGAAAAAATATCTTCCGAGTAAGTCGTGTTCAGAGCATTCTCTCTCATATATTGAGGTGATAAAATCATAGGATGCATCAAACTTTGACTTTGTGGAATCGCGCTCAATTTGGCGACCCCTGGCTTATCCGCGACGTGACTATTCCTGGGGCCAAAAATATATATTCAGATCTTCCGGGATCCATTGGCGAGGAACCCATGTATGAAGGTTCTTACGAAGACTTTTGGTAGTGACAGCGATAACGGGATACAGGATGAGTGTTGTCACTCATGCATACAGTTATTCTTTTTTGAACTTTAGAATATGAGACTAAGAGAGAATGCGGGTATATGTTTTTCTAGGGAGTAGAGCCTCATGTTGTGCTACGGTGCTAGGACAGTAGCATAAATGAATCTTGAAAGTAGTTCTGAGGATATGGAGATCATGATTGCTTGAATATAACTTTAGTTCGTTCCCTGAAATCGGACTTTACTATCCACAAAATTAACCATTTGATCGTCAGTTCTTTGTGTTTTGTCCGATCCTATTCCGGTCGTAACTAAATAAGCACATTTGGTTCCACAAAGTAGTTCCAACATCGAACTATCAATTTGTTCAGTGAATTAGGTCCAGGTTCCTCTGTCTTGTCTTTGAGATCTGTTATATGGGACGGAACATGCCGCGATCGCCCACAGATATTATCGTCCGGATTTAAAATAGACTTCATGGGAGGTCGTCAGCAGCCGAGGTGGCTTAGGGAATAACACTCCCTCTGTATCTCCATTGACTCAGTTTGTGACAAATTGACTGTTTACCTGACTCCCTTTGACGTTGTGATCAATCAAGATGTCCTTCAAGATGTCCACATAGAACGGCTTTGAAATAACGGCGAGTTGTGGGCCTATATGGCCTCTCAAGTATCATTTATATGCCTCTTTAGGATCAACACTTTCGATATGTATAAATCATTTTGAACACGTATCTTGTGTCGCTGGCTAGTCGCTGTCTGGTGACTGTGCAATGGGATTACCCTGTCAAGGTATCTTGCATAGAGCTCAATGGGGATATTCAACGATTGCTGTTCCTTGACCTGACATAGTACAATCAAGGCACGTCTCAGGGGTTTGAGTCCCTTGTTAGAAATGGTATTTATACTAAATCGGCCCATCAATACTAATAATAAGATTGCCATTCAGAGCCGTTCCTTTCACGTTTCAACGCTTGTTAGCCTTCGAGCTTGTTCAACTCTCTCTCATCTGTTGCACCAATGGAATTCTTGTTGATGTAACTAATGTGAAGGCAAGTACACTTGTTCACTGTTGCTGGTGCACGAACTGTGAATCATAGAGAGACATGGATCTCTCGATGCACCAAGCCCCAGTTCAAACGCGGCAAAATAAACTGCGATGGACTATTCGGGGATTTGTTTATACCAAGGCCAAAGCTTCAGACAAACTTTGTGGACAGCGGCTATTTGGTAATCTGTGCACGTCCAAGTAACATCAAAATGAAATTTTTCTATACCTATGTCCATTATGCTAGGAAATGAATTTACGGCTGACACTCGCAAATGGTTTTGAACTTGTTTCATCATCATCAAAGGTATCGTTATCTTGCTTCTCTTCGGTAAAATGTGGTATTGATTGACGTTTGCAGTAAAGTATTTGCAATCATGGAAGCGTTCGATTCAATTGTTGTTACAGTCAATCAACATGGATTGCGTACCTAACTGCCAAGGAAGGAACAGAACAATTCATCGAAGCGAGGAACATGGATTGCAAGCTCTACACTTCGGAAATCGCGTAATTTTCCGAGGACGGAGGACCTGGATGAGTATAAAAGGCTGGCTTCACGAAGATTATATTCTAGCTATTCGAGTCGATGACGATCCGCAATTTCATCCTTTTGCTCCCTCTTGTCACTTTATCAGTAGTAGCTCTGGGTATGTCTCCTCCAATATGTGCTGTTGAGGAGCTGAAAGGATAAAATGCATAATTTCAGCGGTCGATGCGGGGAGGACCATATCCCCAAATATGCTTCTTGGGCCGTCAGTAAATAACACATTGACTCTCGAAGGTACTCAGACAGACACGGACAAAATCGCATCTACTGTTCAAATCGTTAATCAGAAGGCCGGCGCTCCTCTCGACGCTCCGCCCGACCAACCTCCCCCTCCTACTTCAATCACTGCAATTGATGGCGAACTAACCAATGCTACCATCTCGAACAATACTAGCAGCACCATTTCTCGGCGATCTTTTTTATCTACACGCTCAGTCGATGACTACGAAATCATGTTCCAGGGAACGGGAACAGGACCAAATGATCGCGACGGCTCCATTGAGGGAACTGCCTACCTGACTTTTACCGTCTTGCCCAATGCCACTTATGATGTTCCTGGCTGTCTCTCTTTTTGTGATCACGTAGACGGATGCGGTGAGTCTTGCCGTCTATATATATACATATATGATCCAGACATTTCTGATCCGATTAGTGTTTGCGAACCTGTACTACGAGCTCAACAACCCTGGTTTAGATTGGACGGCGAATGGATCCAATCTCAAATGTGCTGTCTATGGCGATGTTCACACTTCCATAGAGAAGACAAACATGGGTGGTCAACAGTTGGAACCGGCTCCGGCACCGTTAGTCTACATCCAGAACAGCAGTGGATTTGCTTCCAACACCCTTGTCGACCCACCAGCTCCTGCGGGCTATGAGCTAACCTTTGGTCCTACCAGTGGAGCGAATAACGCTCCAGGGGTGAGCACCCAGTTGAATTTCCTGTTTTGAGAGCTGAATGGGGATCTTTGTAGTATATGGGGTTTGCCTTCATTGACAGATATGATGTAGATGCATGTGCCGAACTCTGCAACACACGCGGTCCTGATGGGAATGGCGGTGCTTGTCAATACTTTAATATCTGGCGTGCCCTCGTTGATGGGATTCCCACCACATACACTTGCAGTTTCGTGAGTAGAAAAATTGTAACATCAATCAAGGTGCCTTGTGACCTGACGTTTGGTTCACACTTAGTACTACCTCATTTCTGATGAATCTACCGCCAATAATTTTGGCCAGGGAGATCTCACAGTCACTTATTCACGTGGTTATAGGCGTAAATCGTTGATCCAGGATGGCGGCTTTGAGTCGTTCGCTGGATGTTCTGGTGATGACGTCTGCTGGACCAATTCTACGCTGTTTTGGAGTGCAACTAGTCCTCCAGGTGGTGATTTTGATGCCGAGATCATCCATCACACCGCTTTCGCCCACTCCGGGAGGTCTGCAGCTCTATTGGGTTCTGGCTTTGGACTAGATTCCTTTTCAGGGACTCTTGCACCTACTTATACACTGGATACGGTCCTGGGAAAGACATACCTGATTACATTCTTCCATTCCAGCGCGTTTAATGGTGATGTCCAGGCTGAGGCCGATGCTTTTGTTGACATCATGTGGAATGAGCAAACTGTTGAGACGATCAGGCCCGGATTCAGTGATTGGCAATACTTTGAGCTTCCAGTTGTAGCAGCTGGCAACGATAGATTAGCTTTCCATGGTGGAGCAGCCCCTGCTTGGTCTTTCCTCGATGACGTTTTCGTTTTCCTGGCCTAGTTTTTTTTTTAACAAGGCATGTTGGAAACCTGTGGCTTATCGTGTATGTATGTATATATGTATCAGATACTTTTTTGCGTCAGGATTACTTGATTTTTGCTCGGATAAACACACTTGATCTCTCATATAACAACACCGCCACGATTCTGAGTTAGATGAAATCTTCAGCTCCATGCTTCAAAGTACGGAATGTCCACGGCGACGGCGATGACTATGTTCACAATATACTGCTGACCGGGACAGAGCGATTTTTCCCAGTCTGTAGATAGCGCTCTTGAGGAGGAGGAGGAGATGTTGTTATTTTCTGTTGGCCTTTGACGTGTATTACGCCAAAAAAAAACCCTTGAAAAGATGGAGGACAGACTTTTCTTTGTATGGGTAGGGTTCCCTCTTGCAGCAGAAAAGAGCTTCTTTAAGAACATCCGTGCGACAAGGTTGACCTTACCTGAGGAGAATCAAGATGACAATTCCGATGAATGTGGTGGGGGGTTGAGCATTTTCAAAAAAAAAAAACACAATTAGCTGGGGAGGAGGAGGGAGGAGTATGGATTAGACAACTCACACAGGCAATATCCGTAGGTGCCCTGCTTTACTATGCGTTTGATCCGTACTTTGTGCCGCAAATGGGTTTCGTGTGTGATCTAGCACAAATGTCATATCAGTCAAATCAATAGGAAAAGCGAGCAATACCCCATAAATTACCACCACGCTAGCGGTGTGTCTTTCCTAGTCATGCCAAAAAGAGCGACTTGCCTTGCGCACGAACCGGATACTCATTGTAACCGAAAGAGAGAGAGAGAGTCAAAGCATCACTTTGTGTGTGTGATATCTTTTAGCCAGTTCAACAGACACCGTGAAACCCTCTCAAGTCTTTTGCGCATGTTGGATCGATGGCTCAATCCCCCCCCCCCCCTCTTCCCTCTTTCTTTCTGAGAACGAGCTTCTTGAGAGAATCCATTAACCTGGGTTTAAAGCTTATGAGCTTCCACACGTGGAAGGAAACTCGGAAACTGACTCCTTGGATGAAGCACAAAGGCAAGTAACTTCCCTGACTTTATAGAAACTAGCAATTACCAGGAAACGACATGACAGTGAGCATGACAAAGAGGCAATGTGAAAGGAAAGGGGGCGGGGGATGGAACTTACACTCCACGAACGAACAAGAGGCAAAGTAGTAAAAGAGCTACTTCTTGTAAAAATGAAGCAAACCCAAACCTTGTTATCATCGGTGCTTCATGCTTCGCTTTCCCCCTTCCCTTCCCTAGATGTCTCTCGTAAAAAATAAAAGTAAAAAAAGGCGCACACCCTCCATCCCGGAAATCTAGCCACTTCTTTTTCTTGAGCCTGATCAGAAATAGCAATTCTTATTAAGCAAGCTAACTGCTCCTTGGGGGTCATACCCAGTGAACGAGAAACAAAAGTCGATAAACGATCCTTATTCAAAAACAAGAACAAAAAAAATACACCCTTGTTCTCCACCGCCCCCTCTTGAACAAAACCCAAAACACATTTCCCCAGAGAGAGGGGGTTATCCTATATATAGAAAACCAACTCACTTATTCTCCACTCGTACGCATTAGAAGAAAAAAGAAAACATAATCCTGTGTCAATATAACCTAGTCCGTGTATAGTGACGAGGCGCTCGTTTTTAAAAAAAAACACAATGCCGAAAGAAAAAAAAAGAGAGAGAAGAGGCGTATAAAAAATCACACGCTAAAATAATATGACGAGAGAGGGGAGGGAAATATATAATAGAATAGTAGGTTTCGACACGGACACAAAAAAAAAAAGGGCCATAAAAAAACACTTGTCTCTCAAACCTAAACCTAAACCTAAGCCGCCGTCATTCCATTTCCATTTCCACTTCCATTCGCACCACCACCTACTGACGAAGCAGATCTAACACTTTCACCACCATCAACATGACCTCCGCCTTCCTCAGACAACCCCATCTTTCTCCTCACAGCTTCAAACGTCTTCAACATCTTCCTCCTCGCACCCAACGCAGCCACTCCCATCTCTTCAAGCTGAGCTTCATCCAACACAACAATCTCTTGCCACTTTTTACCTTCAAAATTCGTCGTATACTTGTGCAAGCGAAGACTCCTCAACCAGGCAGGTACATCGTTCAACAACGCAGGATCAAAATCTTCTTCTCCCTTGGGAGTGCTCGCGCTCGAAGAACCACCACCCGAAGCCGGACTAGAGGCAGTTCTCAATCCCGGAGAACGACCAGACGGACCAGGTCTCCGACCCCCTCCTCCGGCAAAATGGTTGTAGCCCATAGACGGAATGTTGAACCAGGGCGTAGGCTGACCGTACTGCTGGGCGTTGACGGCGAGTTGGGCAGCGAGGATCTGGCTTTCGGGAGACAGAGAACTCAACATACTGAACGGATTGATAGAACCAGCGAGATTCGTTAGGGCAGCAGCAGGCATGCTTGGCAAGGGAGAGGAACCCATACCCAGATGAAGATTCCCAAATTGCATGCCAAGACCGTTGATGGCGCTGTTGTTGTCGTCGTTGAAGCGAGGATTGGCAGAAGGCACCTGGCCACGATTGACCCAGCTTCCACTGGTATTCCTCATCCCGGAGGGATTGCGAGATCTTTGGTCTGGCTGGGAAGCTGGGTTGACGGGATTGCCTGCATCGTCGTAGAGTTGGTGGGAGGAAGGCTCGGAAGGCTTGTCGTTATTAAGAGGTTTCCTGCGGTAGACGGTTGGATCACTCATGCGGGGTACGGTGGATGGAGAGTTTTTGGAAGCAGAAGCATCGAGGGACTGGGAGTTCTTTGGGAAGAGAGGGATGGCGGGGGTGTTGACCATGCTGGCCCAGCTATCACCCTCTGTTGCGGCAGGACCGAGGTGGGGAGAAGGAAGGGAGCCTGAAAAGTCGCTGCTCTTGGGACGGGAGATGACGTTTTCCTGGGAGGCGGAGCTGGACTCTGAAACCTGGGCGAGGGTGGGGACGGCAGCCCAAGAGGCACGGACATCGGGAGCTGCGGAAGCCAAGACGGGAGCGGAGATGCGGTGAGGGTGGGCAGCAGCAGCGTTTGCCTTGAGCTTGGCGCGCTGGTGGGCCAGAGTTGCGGCAGCGTCGGAAGAGGAAGGACCGGCAGAGGGAGTGTTTGCGGCTGAATCTGGAGAGAGGAAGTTGGAGTTGTTGCTGTCGAGAACGAGGGACTGGCGGTTCTGAGCAAAGGCGCGTGCTGTGGGGGAGGGCGGGATGTTGAGGGCGGGGGTCAAGCGGGCAAAGGACGCCTCCATCTGGTTCTGCATGGAGCCCACGGCGGGGCTGAGGAGGGCAGTCATGGGGTCTGCCCTGGCCATCTGCTGGAGGACGGTGATGAAGAAACGGATCTGAACCTGGGTTGAATGCTGGAGAAGGCTGTAGAGGGCGGCGGTGCGCTCTGCTTCTGAGAGGACCTTGAACCCTGTGGGAGCATGAGCGAGAAAAGAGGAGAAAGAAAAGACTGACACTGCTCGATGGCGCCGAGCTCTTCTTTGAAGTTGACATCGAGGGAGGCAGCGGCCATGTCTTCCTGCATGGAAATGAGCGCAGAGCGAAAAGAGAAGGAGAAAAACGCACAAGAGTGGCCTCGTAGTTCTGGAGGTTTTCAAACCACTGGTCGAGAGCCTCTGCTGGAGACGGGGTGAGGACGGGGGTGCACGGCAAGGAGAAAAAGCACCTTCTGGAGTCTGGAACATGCCTGAGCCACCGAGGAGCTCGCTGGTGGGCCTGGCGTTGAGGTGGTGAGCAGGACGAGGGGACGGCGGCGGCATAGGAGGAGCGGTGGACTGGCACTCGCTCGACGCAGGAGATCTTGACCGCCCGCTCATACTCTGGCCTGTCACATTGGTCACACATGCACGACCATCACTTTCTCCACCACAAACAGCGGTATGTTTTTTTTATTCTCCTTTTTCGCAGCTCTGCTCACATTTTACAAGCCTGTTCGACGCTGCAGACAGCACAGAGGCCCTCCTCAAAGACCTCCGCGACTCTGGCCACGTCCACAGCTACCCAAAGGACACCCTCAACGTTCTCAAACTCGACCTCAGCCTTGGCTCCGCCTCTGCCCTCACTCTCGTCCACCAGCTCGAAAAGTCCTCTGTCGAACGCCTCTTCACAGACCGCATCACTGCTGCCGTCGCCCACATCGACAATCTCCGCCTCCGTGTCCAGGACCCCTCTTCCAAGGTCCTCGTCACCGGCGACCTCAATGCAGGAAAGTCCACCTTTGTCAATGCCTTGCTCCGCCGCGATGCCATGCCCGTCGACCAGCAGCCCTGCACTACCGCCTTCTGCCAAGTCCATGACGCCGCAGAAAACCAAGGTTTAGAGGAGGTTCACATCCTCAATCCCGCCCTCCACTACGACCCCCTCGACCCCTCTACCCATTCAAAGGGTTCCCTCGCTCAGCTCGAGCATATCGTCGCTGACAACGAAAACACGGACCAGATCATCAAGGTTTATCTCAATGACACCCGGGCCCCTGACCAGTCCCTCCTTAACAACGGTCTTGTCAATATCTCTCTCATCGACGCCCCTGGTCTCAATCGCGACAGTCTCCACACAACGGCCCTTTTCGCTCGCCAGCAGGAGATTGACGTCGTCGTCTTTGTTGTCTCCGCCGAGAACCACTTTACCCTCTCCGCCAAACAGTTTCTCTCCACCGCTAGCAACGAAAAAGCGTATCTCTTCATCGTCGTCAATAAATTCGATCAAATAAAAAACAAGGACAAATGCCGCAGACTTGTTCTCGACCAGATCAAGCTCCTCAGCCCCCACACTCACCGAGACGCCAACGACCTTGTCCACTTTGTAGACTCGGCCGCGGCACTACAGTCTTTTACCCCGGCTTTTGAACTCCTTGAATCTGCCCTGCGTTCCTTCGTCCTTGTCAAACGCTCAAAGTCGAAGCTTTTACCCGTCGCCACCTATCTCCGCAACGTCCTTTCAGATGTTGATCTCCTTTCCAGTGCCAACGCCGTCTTTGCTTCTGCCCAACTCGAAAGTGCCCGTACTGAGCTCTCCCATTCCCGGCCTATCCTCGAAAAACTTGACGCTTCCTATGACGCCCTCGAGACCTCCCTCGACTCGACAGAAGAAGACCGCGTTTCTCTTGCCTTCTCCAATACCAAATCCATTCTCGTCGATGCTTTGGATCGGGTGTCACAAGGTCATTTGGGTGTCTCCAATTCTCCCATCCCTTTGCCATCTTACCCCGGTATTCTCGGAATTTGGGACTACGCCAGGGACGTCAGGAAGGCCTTGCTCGCCAGTATCGATGCTGCCGTCAAACTCGCCGAAGAAGACGCCAGAGTGTCCACGAAAATTGGTGTTGACAAGGTCCAAGCTTTTGAAGAGGAATATTTACCCGAGGGTGTCGAGCGGAGTCGCAAAGTTTTCGTCCCGGAGGCCATGTTTTCGAGTGATCGACGTGCCAACAAGGTCAGCAAGCGCAGGAAAATAGTTGTAGCTGGAGCTACACACGGTCTTGGTATAGGTCTTGTGTCCCGTCCTGAATTTCTCGAGACGACGGTTTTTGATCTGTTTGACGTCAAGTACCAGTTTATGCTCTACTTTTCGAATACCAAGCACAGTTCCTCGTCCTCGTCCCTTGTTACCTACGGCTCGGACGACATCGACATCGACGACGACCAAGGCCCAAGTCCAACGGCTCTCAGCGTGCTCAGTCTCGGTCTCGGTGCTCTGACGATGGTTGGAGGACAGGCTATCGGTGCTCGTGGTGTGATTGAAGGCATCCTTCGTCTAGGTGATTTATTCTCCAACGAATCTTCAAAGACCTGGATTGCACCGGTGTTGGGCGTGACCACGATCGGACTGGGAGCGTACCTCGTCTTCGAACTGCCTTCAACTATCCCACGTACGATTGGTCGACGAGTGCGATCTCAAGTCGTGCGTGCGCATCGTCAACAACTCCTAGCGCCCTCCTCCCCTGTCTATGTACCATTGTCTTCGCGTTCTGGGGCGTCTTTGTATACGCCAGGATTTGTAGACGGCCATGCGGAAAGGGTGGGTAAGGAGACGAGAAAGGTGTTGAGATTGGCGTGTTGGGATTTGAGGGAGAGGTTTAGGGTTGCGTTGCAGGAGAGACAGCGGCAGGTGAAGAAGAGTGAGGAGATGGAGAGGAGGGCTGGGGAGGCGATGAGGTGGTTTGAGAGTGTGGGAGAGAGAGTGGAGGTGATTAGGAAAGAGATTAAAGTGGAGGAGTTGGAGTCGATGTAGGGTTTGGTGTTATTATTATTTTGTTTCGTCAAAGATGAATGGATGTGTGGGATATTTTTCCTTTGCTTGGTGTCTTCTAGGTTTGTGAAAAGAAATTGATTTTTTTGCTGGTAGGGGAGAACTGGTAAATCAGCGCGAAGGGATAGCGGTGTGGGCAAACCCACTCAGAAAAAATGCCTTGAGCACTTGGCCTTATTGCTGTAAGACAGGGCAAAGAAAAATAGTAATACCTGCCCCTCCCCCCCTCCCCTTTTTTTTTCCCGGGGTGGCGGTTCAGGTAGGCTGTGTGCTACCCTTTCTTTCTCTCCTGCCTCTGGGATTTCTTGGGTTCTTATATAGGCGGTTTTATTCTCTTTTTTCCTTGATTTAGTACTGAGTTTGTCCTTGGGAGGGCTTTTTATTATTATTATATTTTAGATACGATTCTGTCTACTTTTTGGGGGTTTAGATTTGACCCCTATTCTCAAATGTGATTTCTTTTTCTCTGAACGAGTTCTTGTTTTTTTTCGAACCAGTTGACCATGCGATGATCAAGTTCGAAACGAGGGCATCACATTTTGTGAGGTAACGCTAACGATCAAGGAATTTTTTTACCCTTTCCTAGGATGATTTCTTGTACAGAGTAAGTAGTTGGTTGGTTTCGGGCAACTCCTGTTAGGTTCCTTGTTCTTCTTGCTTCTTTCATTCTTATTAGTTTTCCTTGCTCTTTTTGCTTCTTTCGTCCTTATTTATTGTAGAGTGTTTGTATTCTATCGCCAGACTGCGTTCGAACCACCGCATCACAAATACAACAAAAAGACGTTGCTATGTGATTTGTCATCAGTAATCCAAGGGTGTGTTTGTCTAGTGCAAACGGAAGAGATAAACATTCTCTGATAAATCGGGTCTTTTTTGATCCCTTGTGTGGTGTCGTTTCTTTTCGCCTTTGAGGGTAACGCCACTCCCCCCCGAGTTTTTTTTAGACAGCTCTGACAATATTTTCCACACGAACGATATATATAGGTACCCATCTCTCTCTCGTTCTCTCTCCCTTATCAAAACTCACTTGAGATAAATGTCTCGTTCATCGCGCTCGAGCAGAAGTCGAAACACCTCCCCTCTTCGATCAACGTTTGGGAATCCTTCTTATACGGTGAACAATATGTCTGTAGCGGATGAATTGCACCCTGTTTTGCATGCTGGTCGAGTCGCTGTTGTAACGGGTGCAGCGAACG
>Ga0153948_1000252_pt1 | contig 29280 bp, 30 predicted proteins | sample TSNJ032MetaG_FD_104696 | JGI IMG/M metagenome (GOLD analysis project Ga0153948, IMG submission 104696) | Attine ant fungus gardens microbial communities from New Jersey, USA - TSNJ032 MetaG | ecosystem: Host-associated > Fungi > Mycelium > Unclassified | place: USA: New Jersey, Wharton State... | reverse complement strand
TGGTTTTGTAAGAGTTCCAATAGAAGCTCAAACTCACGGTGTGTAAGTTCTACATCCATATCGTTTTTATATACCTTATATCCATCAATATCCAGCCTTAAATCCTTGTACTGGATAATCCGAACAGCCATAGAATTGCTATTAACACGGCGCAATACGGCTGCAATCTTGCGTAATAATATTGGCATGGAAAAAGGCTTTGTTACATAATCATCGATCTGCATATCCAGACCTCTTATTTGGTCGACCTCATCGTCCAGCGCAGATACCATAATAACAGGAACTTGTGAGCTTTTCCTGATTAATTCACATATACCATAACCATCAATTTTGGGCAGCATTATATCTAAAAGAACTAAATCATAAACATCATCATTGAACATGGCGATTGCTTCTACACCATCGTCCGCAACACTTATTTCGTAACCTGCATCACATAAAAAATCCTGCAACAATTCCTGAATTTCTATATCGTCTTCTACTACTAATATTTTTTGCATATTATCTCCTCCTAGTTTAAATATAACATAGATATTTATAATACGAGTAATCTTTTAGCTTAATTGAACTTCTTTAATTTTTGCTGGTAAATTTTTGCTCCTAACGCTGTGTTTAGAGTGAACTCTTTTCGGACATCGCCGATCAGGTAGTAGTAAATGGGTTCCATTTATAATATATCTCCTTTACACAAAAAAAGCGCCTGCATCAGTGCAAGCGCCTTTTACTCATCTTATTTAATTCTAAATTCCTCCGCTTCCTGATCTGTCAGCGGCCTTCCCAGCCGATTGACGACATCCAGCATCCTCCGGTAATCAAATATTTTCCCATCAGATGGTTCCGTCAACCTGCCATCCTGTGAATACTGCTCAAGATTGAGAATCTCACTAAATTTATTTTTTTGTATTGATAACATAAACATCACCTCTTTTTCATATACCGTTCCAACAGTGCCTGTGCTTCCCTTTCATAAATCACCAGCCTTCTTGGTAATACCTCTACAGCTCCCAATTCCTTTTTATAGTATTCCACCAGATTGCTTTTTGATGTAAATGCCGCCACTCCATCAAACCCGGCTTCCAGACTGCATTCGCAGGCTATTGCAAACAAATGTCCGCCAACTCCCTGATATTGTCCGCCATGGCCGTAATTATGGGGCGCAGTTTCAACAATGTTAATATCAGCCACACCACCCTCTAATTTAAAGGATATTCTACCCTGAACTTTATAATCATCCCTTACAAACAGTTCATAAATAATATCTCCGTTTTTCTCAGCTTCACTCCAATTAAATTTCCAGCCCTGATATTCCTCAGGTATGATATTTCCCGGATGTTTCCTGTATTCTGTATCCACTTCTTCCCCGGATTCCGTATCGTCTACTTAACCTGTTCTGCCAAATTTATAATGTCCTTAATTTCATCAAGCAATTCTTTTTCAGACGGAAGATATAATTGATATTTACTTGTCAAAATATTCGTATTATCTTCCGGAAGCGTAATTTTAACAAGTGTATCATTTTTGTCAGTACACAGCAGAATGCCAACTGTAGCATTTTCTTCCGGCAATTTTTCATAACGGTCGAAGTAGTTGACATACATTTGAAGTTGTCCCAAATCTTCATGCGTTATCTTTTTTGTTTTAATTTCAACAATGACAAAGCAACGGAGTAACCGATTATAAAAAACCAGATCCGCGAAAAATTCGTCTTCTTCAACCAATAGTCGTTTCTGCCGAGCCACAAACGAAAATCCATTTCCCATTTCAAGCAGAAATTCCTGTAAATGAGTTATTAAAGCGGATTCCAAATCTTTTTCGTAGTATGAAGATTCACGTTTTAATCCGAGAAACTCCAAAAACATTGGATCCTTGATTATCTCCATCGGGTGTTCCGGAATACGCTCTTTCCGTGCAACTGCCAAGACAGCCTCTTTGTCGTTACTGATGAGCAACCTTTCAAAAAGAGAAGCGTTAATCTGCCGCTCCAATTCTCTTCCTGTCCAACCGTTGTTAACAGTTTCAAGTTCGTAATATTCTCGTTTGTAATCATCATCAATACGAATCAGAAGCCTATATTGCAACCAGTTTAATTGCGAACGCAGTGCGTTCGCAATTGGATAAATCCGATAAAACTGACGACAAAGTTCTAATTGGCGAACAGAAAATCCACTCCCAAATTCAGGCTCAATTGTTTTTGCCAAATTTTTAATTAAATATGAACCATATTCAGCACGATCTTCGCCCCTTTGTTCCTCAATAAATATGCGCTCACCAAGTCGCCAGTACATCAAAACCCGCTGAAAATCAACGCTGCGTATAGATACACTCCTTGCATTTACAATAATGCTCTTAACATCATCATAAAATGTTGGGCTGATAGTTACATAGTCCTTAATATCTGATTTTTTATTCATAAACCACTCTCCGATATATCATATGAATTTTTATTCTTTACACAGTCTGCTAATCTTCAATCATGATTTCTTCCGTAGCAAGTTTGCCATTTTCACTATAAGCCGTAATGGTTAGTATGTATGCCGTTACAACAATCTTTTTTGTAGGCTCATAATCACTACTTAACGTATCGGAAACAGCTACGGAAATAAAATAATCTGGTTTTTCCACTTCTGGTGATTCTACTAAATCAAATGTATTAGCAGGAACCTCTGAATCAATATCAGAAGGAAAGTAATCCAGATGATATTTGCTCCAAACGCTCATAAGTCTTCTTATTTTTATCATTAATTTCAACTATCTCATCTTCATACATTTCTATTGTTTTTGCATATTAGTCCTCCTCAAACATATGTTCATCATTGAATAATAACACATATAGTATAGCATTGCAATTATATCTTGCGATCAACTTTTAGAGCAATAATACGAATAGTAAATGCGGAGAGCCTGTTCAGCATCATGATGTGTTAACATCTTGATGCTTGGACGCTGTAAAAAACTTCCCGCTTAAAAAAACCTCTTTGAACAAGCAGCTTAACTGAATAAGCAATACCATACTTTTCAATGTTCATCAGATCGATGAGTTTTTGTCTGCAGACTCAAGATTTCGAGAACCTATTATATGAATCTGACAACCGTATTCAATTATCTCATCATCAAGGAAGGGTAGCAACAGTATTAACCACAACCCTATCCTTAACACCCTCCGGCACATTATAACACAAGTCCAACGAGCCATCCTCACGCCTGAACCACTCGACATCTACCGTACCCCACTTGGTTGCAACACTGCCCTTTGCATGATTCAAATACCCTGGAACAGGTGATATGAGAATTTTCTCATATCCCGAGGCACCAGGGCGAACACCAAGAATAACTGCCGGCAGTTCATATAGAATCACTGAACCCCAGGCATGGCAATCGCTTCTCTGATCAAGATCATTCTCCACACAGGTTGTAAGGTTGTTCTGCAGCATTCTCTGCCAGATATTCCAGATATCATTTGTCTTATCATAGATACCGGTCTTTTCCATTGTACGGAGTAAATAAAAAGTCATGGAAACTGTGCACTGGGCGAATTTATCACCATCCGCAAGGCTTTTAAGGATCAATTCCCTACCCTGCTTAGCTGTGACTGTATCTGTCAATAATGCAAATACCTGACAATGCTGACTGTACTCCTTAACACCCGGTCCATCAAGATATACACCTTCCTCATCCCTGCAGCATTCGTTGACAGCACATCTGACTCTATCTGCTCTCTTATTATATTCTATTGCAGTATCATTTCTGCCCACATATACACACAGCTTTGCTGCATGCATCAGTCCATAAACATATAGCAGACTTTCCATTGTGAGAGGTCTCCCAGCCATCCCTGCTAACGGCATTCCAGTTGTCTCTCTCCAAGGAATTGCCCAGTCTATGAAGGACCAGTATCTCGAACCATTCCTTCCGCCTATACTTTTTAGTAACCCTCTGTCATCAAGATTTAGCTCGAAGAAGTTAAGGATATTGTCTATCGCTCCAAGATGCGTTTTGATCAAATACTCATCTCCGAAGTACATCATATGATCATAAACCATAAGAATATAATAGATAGAGAATGTAGGAATGACATTAACTCCGCATGACGGATAGCATGCATTCAAAAGACCATCTGCTCTTTGAGATCGTCTGAAATCATCCATGCATTGCCTTGCCAGTCTGTCGTCAGCTGAAACCATATAGGTATACAGGATCTCAACCCTTGCATCCATTATGTATTGCAGCTGCTCATAGAATGGACAGTCAACATACGTCTCGTACATACAACGTTTCAATGTACGCAGACTGATATCCCAGATTGCAGGAAATCTATCATCAGAAGCTTCTGCCGTAGTTGTTACCGCAAGGGGATATCCTGTCTCAAGATAGTCAAAACCTTCTATCACAAGTTCTTCTCCGGCCTCAATCTCCAGTCTAATAAACCTGAAGGTTCGAAACCAGAAGGGTTCGAATACCTCCAACAGATTATCTTTTCCATAACCTGATACATTATAATTATCCGTATATCCGCTCAATTGGCCATTCTCCCAGTCAAGGCGGTTACCCTTGATAGGTGAAGTACTGCCCGGATATATTCCATTCTGAACATATCCCTCCGAGCAAAGCAGCCTGATCCTGCTTCCTGTACCATTCTTAATGCGCAGGGATATATATCCGCACATCAATTCTCCGGCATCAATCTCTATTGTCTGTTTGGCACCGGCATGAAGCATCACTGTTCCTGCGCCTTTTATTAATGACTCCCAGGCTAATATTTCCTCTGAGGTATACTTAGGTACAACTCTTAAAAAATTGTGGGGTTCTTTCTTCATGTAAGGAATTGGTCTGTCAGATAAATCACTGGGTGGTGATGAATTTCTCATCTCGCGCTCATTATAGGCATAAGCATAATCCCAATTACTATCATTGAATCCGGAAAGCTTCCAGCCTGCATCTGACGCATCACCTTTTCGTTCCTCCATAAACATTAAGGGAGCAAATCCCTCTCTCTCCCGGACGAACTTACAATGTTTAATAAGTCTGCATCTCCAACTCCCATCAGCGCAGATATTGCCTGACTCATCCATATTGCAGGGAGTTTCTACGAAAAGACCAGGCGTGCATGTACGGAACATTCCGAAATTGCCATCAGGATGTGCCACAGGATATCGGAGAACCTCTACTGCAAGTACATTGCTTCCCTCTTTAAGATATGGAGCAATATCTATCTCATCACGGTACCACACATGTTTATCACCTCTAGCGGGACCGAATTCTGCAAATACTCCATTTACATATAATTTATATCGAGTATCTGCAGATATCCCTATTTTAAAGCTTGCCGGATTTTTCCTAAACTCATATTCCTTTCTAAAATAGACGAGGACTGTCTGTTCATGCAGTTTCTCATCCCATGTTGGCAACCATATCCAATGTGTCGCAGGTATTGTTCTTAGATTCATTGCTCCTCCTCTGCACATCTATAATCAGATAATTACTTATTCTATACATCTCTTAATAAAACTTTCATAGTAGTTTATCATCTCATCCTCATAGAATCTCTTATCTCCATGCCTTCCATCCTGAAGAAGATAATATTCCACATCCTTACCAGCGTTCATAAGAGCATTATACAGTTCCTCTGCATGCCATGGCGGAACTATAAAGTCATCAGTACCTTGTGCTATCAGTGTCGGCGGAATCTTAGCCTCAGGGCTGATACGCGACAGAATAGAGAGTGGCTCAAGAAGCTCTGCCTGTTTATCAAGATCAGGTGTTTTTGTAAGTGCTGCAAATGTCGGCTTCACATGCTCGGTAACTGGATGAGATTCCATTTCTTTCGTGTTAAATTCTCTCATTGAACGCACAAGATCAGTAGGACCGAACAATTCTATAATACCGGATACTTCAGCGGAAATACTTAGGTTATCATTCGGAGAATCGAATTCCTCTCCATGATATCCGGCAAGCATAGAGAGATGTGCTCCTGCGGAATCCCCAATCAGAATAATCTGATCCGGATTACCTCCATATTCTGATGCATGCTTGCGAATATAACGAATTGCGCTTCTTACATCCTCTGCCGCATCCTGACAGTTGCATATATCGCTGCCTCTGTATTCCGCCATGGCAACGAGCCACCCTCTCTCAGCAAACCTTACCATTGCCGGAGCACGGTACCTGACCTGAGGCGTCTTCCATCCACCTCCTGTTATATACAGTACAATTGTAAAAGGTTCCGGCTTTTTTGTCCTATCCTCAGATCTTGGTATAAGTATCTGCATGTAAAGACCCTTTTTTATAGTCTCATTCGCACGTTCAGCAGGAACTCTCTTAAATTCAACATCGTTGTTACATACCACACCATATAACCCTTTTTGCAGATTTAATACCTTTTTCATTCTCTACCCTCCTATTACCTTCATAAAAAGCAGCATCTCGCCTATGCCCATGTAGAAATGTGCTCTATCCTTATTGTAATTAAAGAATCCATGCTCTGCACCTGGATAGATTGACAGTGTCACGTTGACGCCGTTATCTTCTGCCCTTTTAACATACTGTCTGATCGATCCAATGGGAATAACCGCGTCCTCTTCTCCATGTATGATTAGCATTGGCGGCATTCCCGGATGAATTGTATTGGGATTTGTAACAGGCAGTCCGCCTGCCTCCGTCCCCACTATGGCTGCCAGATTTTCAGGTCCCATATGTGCATCAAGAAAACCGGGATACTTATCCTTATTAGGCATAGTTACTTCAATCGACAGTCTGTTGCCCTCATTTTCATAATAATCAATGCAACTGCCAACTGTAGGATCAGTCTCCGAAATCTGCTCAAGGTACTGCTTCTGACGCATGGTCACGTATTCCCTGCTGCTTTTATTGATTTCCTGATTGCTCATAAAGGTATGTTTTCCTTTCCTTCAAGCCCTTCTATTCGATAGAGTGCTTCATAAACCTTTTTCATGTTCCTCTCACTCATACTTACGGTTGCATGAATAGGCATTCCTCTCTTAACCTCCTCCATATGACTATCTCTGACCATCTGAGCAGGAGACAGACCTACGGCACTCAGATCAGCCTGCTTGGTCTTCATGAGCTCCAATGCCTCATCAACATCCAGATCACAGTCCCACAGATCTCCAACCGTCATATGATCGCTATATACGACAGGCAGCTTGGTTGTACTCTCTATGAAGACGCTTTCTGATAATGGCAGATCCACTGAAGAGGAACCCACTAGTATCACATATTCACCGCTTTCCACATACCAGTCTGACAAGCCAGGGTTATAACCCGCAAAGCTTCTCTTGTCCAGTTCGAATACAGCCATACCGATTTCTCCCGGTTTCAGGGATAACTTCTTAAAGCCCTTAAGTTCCTTCACGGGTCTTGGAAGAACCTTGCCTTCGCATGGCTGTATGTACAGCTGAACAGTCTCATTTCCCGTACGGTTACCTATATTCTGCACCTCTATCGATACTGTCAGTGTGTCCGTATCGATTATTCTGTCACTGGAGAGACATATATTCTGATACGCAAACGTGGTGTAGCTGAGTCCAAAACCGAATGGATATTCCACTGGGATCTTCCTCTTGTCGTACCATCTGTAGCCTATGTATATTCCCTCCGCATAATTGACATCATATCCTGTCCCCGGAAAATCAAGATAGCACGATGTATCTTCGAGGCGTAAAGGAAATGTCTCAGCCAGTTTACCTGATGGGTTCTTATCACCGAACAGAAGATCAATTGCTGCACTACCAACCTCCTGACCGCCCAGATACAGATAAAGTATTGCGGCCACATCTCCTCTCCATGGCATATATACGGGACTTCCGGCATGGAATACAACTACGGTTCTTGGCTGAACAGCACATACTGCCTCTATAAGCCTGTTCTGTGACGCAGGAATCGCAAGTGTGCTTCTGTCATGTCCCTCCGATTCAAATGAACTCGGCAGTCCGGCAAAGATCACAGCGGTATCCGCTTCTGATGCTGCTCTTACAGCCTCTGCTATCAATACACAGTCTGGAAGATCATCATCTGTATTAAAACCCTCTGCGTAGGAAATATATGGTATGTCCCTGGCACATGCAAGAGCACTTACAGCGTCTCTTACTTTCACATGGCTTGAGCCACCCCCTTCAAATCTGGGGTGATCGGCAAATCCACCTATAAATGCGATCTTATCTCCACGCCTTAGCGGAAGCGTTCCGTCATTTTTAAGAAGAACAGCACATCTGGCTGCTGCGTCTCTTGCAAGCGCACGCTGTGCCTCCTTATCATAGTCCGCCTCTGCATCAGATGTTCCTTCCAGTTCTCTGGCAATCCATGTAAGCAGTCGTCTCACAGCTTCATCCAGAATATCCATCGATAACGCACCTGATCTGACCGCCTCTGCAATCAGCCTGTCATTCTCACCATATGATGTGGGCATCTCCAGTTCCAGACCTGCAGCAAGTGCTTTTGGCCTTTTGTTCATAGCAGACCAGTCTGTCATTACAATACCGTCATATCCCCACTCTTTACGAAGTATATCAGCAAGAATATGTTTATTCTCACAGGCATAGGTACCGTTGATTCGATTATAAGAACACATCATGGTATGCGGCGAAGCTTTTTTGACAATCGTCTCAAAGGCCGATAAGTAGATCTCACGAAGTGACCTCTCATCAACGATCGCATTTACACTCATGCGATTCGTCTCCTGATTATTGACTGCAAAATGCTTGGGACATGCACCAACCCCCTTGCTTTGAATACCTCTTGCAAGGGCACTACCCAGCTCTCCTGCTACATAAGGATCTTCACTCAGGTATTCAAAGTTCCTGCCGCACAGAGGGCTTCTCTTCATATTCACAGACGGTCCTAAGACAGTATGCACTCCTGTAGCTCTGGCAGTCTCCCCAAGTGCCGCTCCAATTGATTCAAGCAGCTCAACATCGAACGAAGCAGCCAATGCACTCCCGGTAGGGAAGCATATTGCAGGAATCACCTTACCTCCCTCGTCAAAGGTTCTCATTCCATGAGGTCCATCACTCATCTTGATCGCAGGAAGCCCCAGGCGTTCAACAGGCTTCGTATGCCACATATCAGCACCCGAGCAAAGTCCCGCTTTCTCTTCCAGTGTCATCTCTTTCATCAACTTATCTATGTCCAGCATATATTATTCCCTTCTATAATGAATGATATTTCCAAATTTCTTGTCAACATTATCAACCCGCGTTATTACTGGCTATCCAATCCCATCCTTGCATAGATTTCATGCGGGGCATCATTCTCATGAAGGAAATCAACAATAGCTGCTCTCATTTTTGCTGTAATCAGAGGATTGTCCTCTGCTATATTTTTGCTGTTGTCCTCTTCCAGGTCATATAATGCTGTTCCAAAGGAGTTAGAATCTCCTGTGAGCGGTCTGCCTGAAGTCTTCATAAGCTTCAGACCTTTGGTGAATGAGAACGGTTCGCTCAATTCCATATTCTGTAATTCAGCATTGCTGAAAAAATTCCTCATATGAGTCGGCATTAATGTGTACTCATATATGGGCATCTCAGGATGCATGGCAGATTGCATATACAGATACCGGCCATCCGTTATATTGATCTGGCTGCCAAAATACCCGAATGCTGCGTAATCCCTCACAGGAGCATCATCATCCATCACTGACCCAAGTGCATGTCCCAGCATATCCTCCGGTATCTCTGCCTCAAAATATTCAAGTACTGTCGGTGCAAGGTCTATCGTCTGGGTCAGAGCGTATCTCTTTAATCCGATCTTGTCCCTGTGCGCAGGGTCATAGATATAGAGTGGTATATGTGCAATTTCTTCGTACAGCGGCATCGCTGATTTACCCCAGTAGCCATGCTCACCAAGCAGGTAGCCATGATCCGTGTTCACAATGAGCATCGTATCTTCCCACATGTTATATGCATCCATCAGATCCAGGATCTTACCAAGATATCTGTCACACTTACTAAGAAGCGCAGCATAATGATATCTGACATGCTCGATCGTCTCTTCGTTTTCTGTTGCCGGCGCATAGGGCGGCCAGTCTGCTTCCCTTTCTTCATCTCCGTGAAAATGATAGGGATACAGCTGCCTGTCTGATTGCAGTGTATAGAAGGGCTCGTGTGGATCAAAGGTCTCAATCTGCAGGAACCATCTGTCTTCCTCTTGATTGTTAATTATAAAATCAATTCCATTTTGAAAGGTTACTGCCTGTGATGTTTTATTCTCCGTATCCATAAAGTTACGGTTTATAGCATCCTGTGTAATATGTCGTAAGTGTGCCGGCTTTCTAAGCCATTCCTTCTTGCCGTCAAAGACAGAATCCCTGTTATATACATAGGAAAGATCTGCCTTCCAGGGATCTCCCTCCTGACCTCGTGAGATTTCCCACGAGGAGTATCTGGTATGATAGGTTGCTCCCCCATCCTCCCAGTAATGCAGATGATCGCTTACGAGATGTGTATAGATACCATTATTCTTAAGGATCTCCGGCATTGAATCATCATAAGGTTCTATCGGTCCCCAGCTGCGATGGAGAAAATTAGCTCTGCCTGTGTGTAATTCACGCCTTGCCGGCATGCATGGCATACTGCACACATAATTACGTTCAAACTGCACACTTCTTTCGGCAAGTCTTAAAAAATTCGGCGTGAGCGTCCAGTCACAGCCATAGGTCTGCAGCATACGCAGATTGAGTGAATCATACATTATCATAATCACACGCTTTTTACTCATAATCTCAAATCTCCTACTATCTGATATAAAAATCATTTTCCTGTTTTACTAGGTTAAGCTTGGCATATAATGTAGAATCCAGTTGTATACTGCCCCAATCATATTCGCATCAGCCGTATATTGACACACATCCAGCTCCAGTTTCAACAATGCAAAGGCTGTTGTCATCTTTTCTGTTTTTGCGTATTCTATCTTAATATCATTGAGAAGTCGCGGATCTCTGGATATCCCCCCGCCAATCACAATTTTTTCAGGATCCAATATCAATTTCAGGCTATAGATGACATGAACCAGTGCCGCAAGCCATTTCTTATAGACCTCGCATACAACCGAATCACCTTCCTCAATCCACCGAAATACATCTCTCCCGGAATAAATCGGAAGATTCGGGTCTGCTTCATCACGCGACATGATACCTGCAATTTCAAACTGAGCAAAGTTCATTCCCTTAGCATAGGCAACACTTCTTAATAGTGCACTTGTTCCAGCCTTATACGATAGAGATGAAGAGGAATCGTAGTTTCCTATCTCTGTAGGGAGACAGCTGAATTCTGCGGCTGAAAAATGCGCACCTTTGCAAAGTTTACCATCAATGATGATTCCGCCGCCGAGTGCAGATCCGATGATAATCGCAGCAGCATTATTTATTCCTCGCAGTGATCCTTTCCAGGCTTCTGCAAGGATAGCAGCTTTGCCATCATTTTCAACAGATATCCTCACTTTGTATTTTTCCAGAAGCTCAAAAATGTTTTTCCCGCCAAGAATAGGCGTATAGGCACCTGCTGTATACAATAAACCCGTGTCGCTGTCAATGATCCCAGGCATTGACAGCGCTATTCCATCTATTTCACCTTTGTTTTTTTCATAAAGATCCTGGATGACATTTACAAATGCCTCAATACTGTCCAGCGGCGCGGGAATTTCAGACTTTTCTGCGATGTTTCCATCCTGATCAATTATGGAATGCTTTACGAAAGTTCCTCCGAAGTCCATAGCCAATAATTGCTTCATGAGCTGCACATCCTTTCCATTTCGTATGTGATTTACCGTTTTTAAAAAATCTCTCTAACTCCCTTGCAGTATGTTTCCAAAACATCATAATTGCTGTCAAGGACAACAATATCTGCATCATAGCCAGATATAAGGCTTCCAATATGGTCATTCTCTCCAAGAAGCGACGCAGGATTGACTGAACATGAGTTTAATGCAGCATCAAAAGGCACAAGTGCTTTTTCCACAAGATTTTTTAGCCCTTCATTCATCTTCAGTGTGCTCCCTGCAAAATTTTTTTCTTTTACAAGGTGGGCACTGCCATCGGGATAAATCTCAACTTCAAGACCGGAAAAGCAAAACCTTTCTCCCGGTTGAAAACCTTTACACATCACAGAATCACTGATCATGACCGGCTTTTCTTTTCCTTTTGTACGAAACAGTAAATTCAGAGCTTCCGGCGTACAGTGATTGCAATCGCAGATTATCTCACTATAAAGGGAATCCAGACGCAGAGCAGCACCGACTAAGCCATTGGCACGATGGGAAAAACCGCTCATACCGTTATATGTATGGGTAATGGATTTTGCCCCGTTAGCTACGGCCAGTACAGCTTGTTCCAGCGTAGCACTACTGTGGCCAATAGAAACGATGACACCGTGCTGAGAGCAGTATTTGGTCAGTTCCAGATTATCATCATATTCTGTTGCAAGAGTGATTACCCTGATCAGTCCATCAGCCGCTTTCTGATAATCCTCAAACTCTTTTACCGAAGGTTTTGCAATCGCTTCTAAAGGCTGGACACCATGATATTTTTTATTGAAATATGGACTTTCCAGATGCACTCCCAGAATATCGGCTCCAGGTGTCTCTTCCTTTTTAACCCCCGCTACAGTTTCAAGGGCTTTATGAAGAACTTCCTTTTTTGCAGCCGTTGTTGTTGCCAGAAAGGTAGTCACGCCTTCTGATGGCAGGTGTCTTTTCCATTTTTTCAAGCCTTTCGGATCGGCACTATTGGTGTCAAACCCATAAGCGCCATGTGTATGGATATCAATAAATCCCGGAACAATACGCTTTTTCCCATAATCAACATCGGCCGCCTTTTTATGATAAGGCAATATATCCTGAATCTTCTTACCCCTTATATCAATGATGGCAGGAATAAAACTTCCGCCGACCCAAATGCATTCGCTTTTAATTAACATGCTTACCTCCCTGTGCCTTATCTATATAATGCAAGTCTAAATTCATCAGATTATTTGAATTCATAGAATTCTACGAGGTCATTTCTGTAGATCAGTTCCAATAACATTTCTTCGTGGGGCGCCAGCTTCGCAATTATATTTCTTTTTCCGTCATTGATAATCGGCTCCCTAACGATATGAATCTCTCCTGAGTAATGGCGGTAGTTATCGTTTACAATAACGACACTTCCTCTCGGAAAAAATTCTCCGCCATACGCTCTTGGAGGAATCGGCCGATCTGCGTTAATTAATCTTCCACTGCGAGATCTCCAAATCCATTCTGATGAATCGCCGTTATCCAACTGTGGAACCAGCTCAAGTAAATTTTCTCTTTCAATCGCTGTAATATCTTGCTCAAGAATCACTTTTAGCCTCTTACATAATCCAAACTTAGGCATAATGGGACCATACTCTCTATACTTCTCATAAACCGGTGATGTTTCTATTGATTTAGGAGGCTGCATCATTTCGGCGATTGCTTCAAATTCCGCTTCTGAAGCATACGCATTGCCAATTATGATATCATCTACGCCTCCGGTTGCCAACAGGATTCTGACCTGTAAGTCAATCGGCAGATCACGGAGCCTTTCCACCGTTGGAAGCCCATCTCTTGCATCCCATACTCCATGTGTATCCGGAGCATTCGAACTGACAAATGCTGCTATTGTATAGCCGTATTTTCTTAAAATACGGTTTTTTTCCAGGAAATCATTCCATTTCAACCCTGTATAACGTTGCGGGTAAACATTGTGGCAGAGACGAACGCGTTCTCGTTCAACTCCCATCTCTTTGAAATAGGCAATTTCTTTTTCAACCGCATGAGAAGATGCGTTCATTTCCACCTCAATCCCATATGGATTCTGTGTCATTATATAGTCTTTTTCAGGACCATAGGAGCCATCCAAACGAATCGTATCACAGCTAATTTCATGAAAAATTGAAAGATTATCATAGGATTGATTGATCTTTTTCAAAAATCCAGTATTAACATCAAGGGATACTTTCATTCCATAATCGTGCGCTACTGTAATAAACTCCTTGAAATATGCTATAATTTCCTCATTGCTTCCTTCCACAGAAAACATACTGGAAACCACTCTTGTAAAACCATACTTTGATGCCAGTTGAAAATAATTACTGATTTTATCCATCGGACTCAGATCCGGATAAGCCATTACACCATATGATACCATTTTTTCCTCCTCCTGTTATGAAGCGATTTCTTGTTGCATTCTTAGAATTGGTGCCTAACTCATAATCTCAAATCGCCTACATTATATGTCTCTATTTTCCCGTCCCACACAGAGCGCAAACTCTCAACCTGCTCCTCTTGATATAAAGAATAAATAATATTCTTGGGAGGCCATTTAAGCATGAACTCAAAACGGTTCTCCTCGCTTATTAAATCCTTTGAAAAATACAGATACATACGACCAGTCTTCTCAGGCTTATTATGGTTAAATACCTTTGTTCCAATCACTCCAACTTCATTAATCTCACTCCAATTCATGTGCATTAAGCATCTGCCAAATAACCTTTTTGACACGCCATCTTCATCAAAGCTGACAAATGGAGCATTTTTCAGGGCTTCCCTTAGATAAATGATACTTATCAACAGAAAAATAACTGCTGATGTCATCTGGTTCTCTATAATCATCACAATTAATATCACCAGTAGAAATATCGATACCGTCACACTCACTGCCACCTTACCGAAATCAACCATAAATCTCTTTTTTTCTTCCATACATTCCTGCTCCATTATATCTATAGTCAGACTCTGCTACTGAACCTCATTCACACGACAGCATGCCACAAAGTGACCTGGCGTAATCTCTGTTTGCTGTTGTGCGTCGTGGCACTGCTCTGTTGCATATTTACACCTTGGTGCGAATCTGCATCCGGGCTTCGGATTGATAGGAGATGCAATTTCTCCCTTGATTATCTCAGGTTTTTTTAGATTGTCGAGATCTACCGAAGGTATTGCTGACAGAAGCGCCTTCGTATATGGATGCAGTGGATGCTTAAATAATTCCACTGATGGACAGCGTTCTACAATCTGTCCCAAATACATCACACAGATATTATCAGATACATGACGCACCACAGAGAGATCATGCGTGACGAACATATATGCCAAACCCCTCTTTTGCTGGAGCTGCTTCAGCAAGTTCAATACCTGTGCCTGAATAGACACATCCAAAGCTGATACAGGTTCATCACATACCACAAAGTCGGGATTGAGTGCAAGCGCGCGTGCTATTCCAACACGCTGTCTGCGCCCTCCGTCCAACTCATGGGGGTAGGAAGTACGAAGGCGCATATTGATGCCTACCAATTCCATAAGTTCATCCGATATGTCATTGATCTCACTCTTCTTATACTTACGGGATACCAAAAGCGGCTCTCTTATTATCTCTTCGACTGTCTGTCTTGGATCGATAGAGGAATACGGATCCTGAAAAATAATCTGCATTTTTTCTCTTGCTTTTCTAAGCTCATTACCCTTTACGTCAGATATATCTTTGCCATGCAAGAATATCTGTCCCTCCGTTTTCTCCAATAGGTGAATAATAGTTCTTCCAAGAGTAGATTTACCGCAGCCTGACTCGCCCACCACTCCCAGTGTCCTTCCTTCTTCTATCGTAAGGGAAACATCATCAACGGCATGTAATACACCATGTGCCGTCGAGAAATATTTTTTAAGCCTTTTTGTCTCTATTACCGGAGTCATATCACTTTTCCCCCTTTAATACATCTTCTATATGACAGCATCTGCATTGATGTCCATCAGGTGTTATCTGCATTGTCATCTTGCCGCGCAGGCATTCCTCTGTTGCATAGGAGCATCTCGGGTTGAATGGGCAGCCATCAGGTAAATCAGCCGGATCTGGTGGGAGCCCCTCAATTGGATGAAGCCACTCTTCCTCCACATTCATATTTGGAATTGCATGAAATAAACCAATCGTATAGGGATGCGACGGATTCCTGAAAATCTGTTCCTTCGTTCCGTATTCCAATATACTTCCTGCATATACAATTGCCACATCATCACAGGTATTGGCAACTACACCCATATCATGCGTAATCAATATCATTGAAGTGTTGAATTGCTCTCTTAGCTGATCGATAAGGCTTAATACCTGAGCCTGAATCGTAACATCAAGTGCCGTAGTCGGCTCATCTGCAAGCAACAGGCCTGGATTGCATGCAAGTGCCATTGCTATAACAACTCGTTGCTTCATACCGCCTGAGAACTGATGGGGATACTCACGATACCTCTCCTTAGGAATGCCAACGAACCCTAACATATCCTCAGCGCGTTTCTTCGTCTCTTCTGCGGAGATGTCATTATGTAATGCTACCACCTCAGCTATCTGTTCTCCAACTCGCTGCACCGGATTCAGAGCCGTCATAGGATCCTGGAATATCATGGAAATATTATTTCCCCTAATCTTCTGCATTTCCTTTTCCGGAAGGCTGCTGATCTGTTTGCCGTTAAGATAAATATCACCACTTGTTATTCTGGATCCTACATCAGGGAGAATCCGCAGTATTGCCTTGGCAATGGTTGTCTTACCTGCGCCGGTCTCACCTACAAGCCCAATTGTCTTTCCCTTTTCAAGCTGAAAGGAAATATCATTTACTGCATGCACCACCTGTTCCTTGGAGAAGTATTCTACAGTCAGATTTTTGACCTCAAGAAATGATGTGTTGACATTTTCATTCTTTGTCACCATAATTTATGCCTCCTTTTACTCAGCGTTTCAGTTTCGGGTCAAGTGCATCCCTTAAGCCGTCGCCCATCAGGTTCAATGCCAATACCGTAATACCTATTGCAAGTCCCGGAAAGATTACCATATGAGGGCTTGTACGTATGAACTGCCTTGAAGAAGACAGCATAGCTCCCCATTCCGGAGCAGGAGGCTGAACACCAAGCCCTAAGAAGCTTAGCCCGGCTGCAGCCACAATCATGCTTGCTACGCCCATGGTTGCCGATACAATCATTGGTGAAATGGAATTGGGAAGAAGGTGCTTTACAATGATTCGAATCTTGCTGCAGTTAATGGAAACCGCCGCTTCCATATATTCATTCTCCCTTACCTTAAACATCTGCGCTCTGAGCAGTCTTGCATTAGCAGGGATACCGCCTATAGACAGCGCAAGTATTGTATTGAAAAAACCTGCCCCCAGTACTGCCGAAAGCACTATAACCAATACCATGGACGGAAGGGATTGAATAACATCCAGAATACGCATGATGATATTGTCAACCTTTCCTCCATAAAATCCGGCAATTGAACCAACGATACATCCGAAGAACATTCCAAAAGACACTGCCAATATACCCATTCCTATGGAATATCTGGCGCCGTAGAGAAGTCGTGACAAAATATCTCTTCCCATATCATCTGTTCCGAGCGGATAGGTCAGTGACGGTCCCTGCATAGCAACAGCTATATCTATACTTGCATAATTATGTGGTGCAATTACTGGCGCAAGCAGTGCTAGAACAACCTCTATTAAGAGAATGAATGCGCCTAACATGGCAAGACGGTTATAACTCATCTGCTTCAATATACGCATGCCGTTGGATGAGGACTTAGGAGCTTTCTTTTTATTTCCAGTCATATTGCTCATTATATTTACCTTCCTTTACGTTCGTACCGCGCTTTAATACGTGGGTCAACGGCTGCATATATGAGATCTACAATCAGCATGCTGAAGCTGAATACTATAGCCATGAATACTGCGCTTGCCTGCACCACCGGATAATCTCTTGCGCCTACACCGCCTACAATATAGAGGCCCATGCCCGGGATGGAAAAAATGGTCTCAATGATCATGGAACCGCCTAACATTCTGCCAAAGTAACTTCCTATGATCGTTATAATCGGGATAAGGGCATTTTTCAGAGCATGCTTTGTTATAACATTGAACTCACGGACACCCTTTGCTCTTGCTGTTGTAATGTAATCAGAGCGGATAACATCAAGCATACTGGAACGTGACTGTCTTGCAAGTGTTGCTATTTCACCTACACAGCCTGCCATTGCCGGAAGAATGTAATGCTTTGCACTACCAATTCCCATAGGAGGAAGCCAGCCCAGATTAACTGAGAATAAGAGAATCAACAACAGGGAAAGCCAGAAACCGGGAATTGACACTCCAAATAGCGCCAGCGTCATACATAGCCTATCCTGCCATTTGTTCTGCTTGACTGCCGCTACGATTCCAAGCGGCAGACCCACAACAATGGACAGAAGCAGCGTTGTAACCGATAAAAGCATTGTACGTGGGAGCCTCTCTATCATATCTTGTGAAATGCTTCTGCTTGTTGACCAGGATTTACCAAAATCAAATTTAATGAAAGTATCACTGAGGAAATTTCCTAAGCGGACTATGAATGGTCTGTTAAGACCCAACTGCTCGCGCATAGTCTCATAATCTGCTTCCGTTGCATTGCCTCCGAGAACAATCTTTGCAGGATCTCCCGGACTCAATGACATGAGTGAAAACACTAATACTGCAACGCCCAGGATGATCGGTATCATCCAAAGCAGTCTTCTTAAAATATATCTACCCATACATTTACTCTCTATGCTTTCTTATTTATTGTCACTTGAAGTATGTGAAAGCCGGGGAGCCGCCATATATTGAACGGCACCCACGGTGTGAGCACTCGGCTGGCCAGCGAATGACCAGCCTCCTTCTTAATTACATTGATTCAATTGCCATATACACATGCTGCGAAATCAAGACCTCCCCCAATCATTGGAACCCTTTCTATCATGTTAATGTTTGCACTATATATATCTGCTTGCTGCGGCTGGCAGATTCCATAATCATACATATTCTCCCTAAGATACTGATACACTGCTTCTATGTTTTCTGTTGTGAATCCGCTATTAGTAGATGTCTTAATCAGCATGTTTGTTAGTATTTCGTCATGTCTTCCTGATGCATCACCACCCTCATATGCATACATATTATAGGAGTTATACCATAGACCGGCAAGATCAGTGCCACCGGGATTCATAATAATCATATCATATGCTGTCCCATCATATGTCATCGCTGTATAAAGTGACCTCTCTACTATATTGAGCTTAAGATCTATGCCAATCTCTAAGAGATATGCCTGAATCATTGCACCAATACGATCATTTATCGTAGAGCTTGACGCTAAAAGCTCAAGCGTCTCACCGTTGTAATTAGACTGTGCCAGGTACTCCTTAGCCTTCTCTACATCATAATTGTAGTTATCATTTTTTAACCATGCCTCCTGATAGCCTATTGGACCTACTGGATCCGTTCCATGCATTACCTGGGCATAGCCTCCATATACACCCTGGATAATCCCCTGCTCGTCTATCGCATATGCAATCGCTTTTCGAAGGTTCGCATCTTCTGCCACGATTCGGCTTCCATCACCCGAGAATCGGGTTACCATACCTCCTATACTCGGAAGTGCGCTTACTTCAAATCCAGAACCTTCAAAAGAAGAAATAAGGTTTTGTGTTATTCCAACAAATCCATCCACTTCACCTGTCTCAAGCGCTATCTGCTGCTGAGACGCTTCTGCGATGTATTTTACAGTCAGTTTGTCTACATTATTTGCCATGGATGCAGGTATAAGATCCTCACTCTGCCAATAGTCATCCCTTCTCTCAAGTGTTATGCTTGAACCTGATATGAATTCAGTAAGAAGGTAAGGAGATGTTTAAATAACCATTGTATTAAAGCCATCCGGATCACTCTCATATGCAGCCCTGGATACCACATATGTATTCATGAGAACAGTTTCCATTATGCCAACCATATCTTGAACCAATATAATATTGAAGCTGTAATCACTTGTCTTCTCCACGCTGTCAATCTGGTTGAAGCATGGCTTTAGCCCCTGTGCCATATGTTCCTCAATATTCCAGATAATATCATCGGCTGTGATATGATTACCTGCTGAATCATACACGTAATCAAATATCTCTATATTCCAGGTTACACCGTCAGACTCAACATCCCATGACTTGGCAACAACCGGCATAAGAACTCCATCAGCGCTAAAATAGGCCAGTGAATCATATAGGAGACGACTATATACGTTCACCCATACACGCATTGTGCGGAATGGCGTTAAAGTTTCCCATGCCATTGCCGAACCTAATGTCAGTTCCGATAGATTGGTTGCTGTCACAGCAGCATCACCCGGATCTGCATCTGTATTACTTTCTGACGATGTCTCTGTGTTCTGTGTACTCTCTTTACTGTCTGTAGCGACATTTGCTTCCTGACCGCTGCATCCTGCAAGTGTGCCGACTATCAGGCTGCAGGCGAGTAGAACTGTTAATAGCTTCTTCTTCATTCTTCTTTTCCTCCATTTGTTCTTCGTGTTCATAGTTTTTATCATTATAGGAACAAGGAGCATGTTTCTATAATCCGATTAACGGCGGAAAGGGCATCGCCTTTTATCGCAGATTTAGGATTTCTGGTTCTTATCCTGCAATTCCGATTGCTGCCCACACTGCAGCAACACCCATCAGGATAAAGGAAATACTCAGCATCTTTTTAAATAATGAAGCTGTGTCATATTCCGGGTTACTTCCCATGATTCCAAGTGCTATAGCTCCCATAGAACTGATCGGACTGGCGCACGTGATATTTGCACCATAGGCAAGAGCCGTTACCAGCGCGTATGGGTTAGTCCACGTGCTTTTCGCAATATCAGGAATAGTAGGTATCAGTGTCGGAAGCACTACACCTGTGACAGATGACACCATAGCAAGCAGGCTTCCAATGATGGAATAAATCGGTTTAACCGTATAATGATTCATTAGTCTGCTCAGCAGACTTGTGAGAAGGTCTATACCTCCTGCTGCCTTCACAACCCCTATTAACACACACATTCCGCAGATCAGAAGGATTGATGCCCATGGTACCTCTTCAATGATCTTCTTCTCATCTGCACACTTAAGCAGAAGCAATACTGCTGTAACGAGGAATGCTGCAAGCCCCATCTCAAATCCTGCAATAATGGTAAGGATAATGAATGCCGCAAAACCTCCCAGTGTAATCCTCTGCTTCAGATTCAGCTTAGAAAAATTCTTTTCTACGGGTCGTCTTTTAAGCTTCCAGCCTCTGAAGATTATATAGATAACCGCAAATGTCAGAATTGCCATAGCAGCTGCTCTTGGGTACATATAAGAGGGTGCGATCCTCTCTCCCCATATTTCCTCAGAAAAGCTGTTACAGACTATTCCGATCACGGCAAAGGGTGAGCCGATTGCCACTGTAGCACCGCTTAGTACCGATAGAAGCATGAATACCGGATCAATATCCTGATCCTTTGCTATTGTCGCAGCTATGGTACTGAGGAGAACAACGACTCCTGCGGAACCTGCACCTGCTGAACAGGCTATGAACATGATTGCAAATATCAGGACCGGTATCAGTGCTCTCCTCCCCTTTGCCAGACCTACCAGCTTCCCGATAATTAAATCGAATGTACCATTGGCAGTTCCGATATTAAGCATCAGACTTACACTTAATGCCAACCAAAAGATATTGAAGGGGAACAGTGAGGTAACTGGTGTTCCCTTCAGTGCAGGTGATGACATTGATCCGCCGTCTATGTATACAAACAACCCTAACAGGAATGCAACAGCAAATGCCAGAATTCCAAGATTTACTTTTTTCTTCATTCCGATTACAATTGTCAGTACAAATATGATTAGCGATATCCCTCCCAGAACCGTCGTACCCATTTAGCAGCCTCCCTCTTTTTGTTTTTGGGACTTAACACTTTGGTTATTATTCCCATGACCTTTTCGCAAATCTTACTTGCACTTTGTCATTGTGTTGAATATAATTATAACAAAAATACTCTGGTTGTCTAATTTATTTAATTTATCAAATGATAAATATGATTCGTGTTATCAGTATCATTTTTATATAACATTTTACGATGGAGGAACATATGGATAATATGCATATTAGCTACACAAGTGCTGTTCACTTTCTGACAGTTGTCAAACACATGAATATGAATCGTGCTGCGGAGGATCTATATATAACGCAGCCGGCTCTAAGTCTTTCTATTTCAAAGCTTGAGAAGGGACTTGGCGTGAAGTTATTCCACAGGACAAGGAATAAGCTGATTCTCAGTAAGGAGGCTGAGATTTTACTTCCTCATATGGAGAAGTACCGTCAGGCTCATGATTTACTCCTGCAGGAGGCTGCTAATCTGAAAGAGGCTTCTGAGAACTCTGTTAATATTGCCTATTCAGGAAGTCCATACACCTTCTCGATGTACTACTTTTCCAATATATTAAGCAGCTATGACAAGGCGCATGTTAATGTTGCTTATGTTGATAGTAAGGTAGCCTTGAATCTGCTCATCACCGGGCAGGTTGATTTCGCCATTGCCAACACAACACTTTCACACCCTCTCATATCCTCTATTATTCTGCTTACAGAACCAATCGGAATTGTGCTGCCCGCTAAGCATATACTGGCTTCCAGGGAGTCACTTTTATTCAACGATATTCAGAAAATAAGGTTTCATGGTTTGTCTCCCAAGCATGACTTCAGGATTCTGTGTGATAATATATGCCATACGCAAGGCGTTACGCCGGATTACATTACAGAGAATGACTACAGTGCCTACCACAAGTGTATGGAAGCAAATGACAAGATTAGCGGATTCTTCTCCACAAAACAGAACTATAATCTTAATTTCGCGCCAATTGGAGAATATGTCTATCGTGAGGTTGATAATTCCATATTAAACCGTAAGATAAGCATCTATTATATATCCATCGAAAAAAAGCAGTACCAGCATGATAAGCTGATAGAGCTTATTCAGAAAGTTACTATTATGCAAAGTGCCCTTACTTCCAAACTTAGCAAAATCATCAATGAGGATTTCATGGATGAGATTAAATATATACAGATATGATTTGTATTATCACTATGTGATACCATGTTTTTTACCATAAATATCTACGAAGAAATTTCCATGCCACCCATTAGTTTTCCAATAAAACCATCATCAGAACTGTGCAATATGAAGTGTGATTGGTGCACCCTAAGATATCAGAAGTCCTCCCTTTAAAATGAAATTTTCCCGATAATCAGACTTTGACAAACGTTCAATAACTCTTTCAAACATAAATATCTGTAGGATATCCTGTGCTGCTATTTTTTTCTCCTTTGCCATATTGCGTATGGCTCCCTTTAATTGTTCCGGTGTTTTCATGTTAACATCTCCATATATTCTCTTATCTTTTTTGTAAGCCCAAGCTGCTTTGCATACTCCATAAGGCGGATACTATCCCGGTTCTTATCCCCAAAATATTCCGTGATGCTTTGCTTAAATACCTGTGGGTCCGATTTCTCCTTCTCACGGATCATATCGCAAATACAGCGTTCTTTATTATATAAGCATATCCTGCCGCCCTGAGGTGATATGCTCTCCTTCATTCCAATCCTCCATAGCTTCTCCTTAATCCGATGAAAAGTCAAATGAGGAAAGTTTTCCTTTATCCTGTTCACGCAATAACCGGTTGGTATCGTCATCTCTATCTGTAACGGGGGCTGGTCAGTCAGACCATAAAAGTATAGCGCAGTTTCATGAGAATAAACACCTTTTTTGCAACGCACCTGAATAAGTGTAAATTCATCTGTCATTTGATCTGAAAGTGAATATATACCTCTTGCTTCCCTCATTAGCACTCCAGCCGTCAGCATTTCTCTCAACTTTTCCTTTCGGATACCTGCCGCTACAACATCACGAGTATAAATAAAACCATCCTCTCCTGCCATTGCCTTTAACTGTTCTTCTACTGTCATACCTTCACCTCCCATGTACTGATGCTGAAATCTTGTCCGAAACCACTTCGTTAACTCTTTTACGGTACAAATCCATTCCCCCGGATAAACCGTACACCTCGCCATCCAATTAAGGCTTTGCCCTTGCACCACTCAGACCAGCCTTTCATCTTGCAGTCGGAGTAATGATTTTGCGATACTTTAATCGGTATGTCAATATCAACAAACTTCTCTCGCTTCCTTCGCCTTGCATCCTGCGCAATGTCCGGAGCAAGCCCACAGCTTATCGGCTGTTTCTGACCACGCCTCAGCGGTTTCTATGCACTTATCAGCGAGGTCGTGCACATCTTCGGGGTTTTGCAAATCAGTGGATTTTGCACCCGACCGCTCGACCATTTCGGCAAGTCTGCCAGGGTTGTCAAGCAAGGGACAGGGACGCAGGTGATTTTCGTTAAAGGGTTGACCTCTATGGTACTCCATAAAGAGCGACGATTGTAAGGCTTCAAGCAAGGTCTTTTCGCGGATGTTTGAGTCGGAGTAGTGAATAAAAGCACAAGGCTCCATATCGCCGTTTGCATTGATATGCAGGTAATATCTGCCGCCTGCGACACAACCTCCTACATATTCGCCGTCATTCCAAAAGTCAATGGTAAACAGCGGCTTGGTTTCTCTGAATTTGCGTATTTGCTCATACATATATTTCCTTTGCTCTGCTGTTGCCAAAAGCTCAGGGGCAGCATCCTTTCCAACTGGCATATATGTAAAGAACCACGCATACTTAGCGCCTTTTTCTATCATATCGTCAATGTATTTCTCGCTTCCGATAACATCAGTGTTCATACTTGTGTAACAGCAGGAGATACCGAACAGAAGTTTTTTGCGTTTTAGGATTTCCATTGCCTTTGCAACCGCCTTGTAAGTTCCCACACCACGCCGTCCATCGGTTTCAGCCTCAAAGCCCTCCACGCTGATTGCCGGAACAAAATTCTTGACACGGAGCATCTCATCGGCAAAAGCATCATCAATTAAGGTCGCATTGGTAAAAGCGAGAAACATGGATTCGGGGTGTGCTTCGCACAGCCTGATGATGTCGTGTTTTCTTACGAGCGGCTCACCGCCTGAGTAGAGGAACATATATGTACCTAACTCATTAGCTTGGTTGATGATGCTGTCAAGTTCGTCATAGCTCATATTGAGTGAATTTCCATATTCTGCTGCCCAGCAGCCGGTGCATTTAAGATTGCAGGCAGAAGTCGGGTCAATCAGGATTGCCCATGGTATGTTACAGCCATACTTTTCTTTATTAGTTTCCTGCTTTGGCGTGCCGATAAGTGCAGTATTGACCACGAAATTTTCAAAAAATCGCTTCCGAACATCGGTATCAATATCTGTTCATAGGCTTTTATCTCCTTTTATCTTATCCGGCTTTAGGAACTGTTGATAAATAAATTGACCATTTAATGTTACGCTATTGGTTGTAATTACGAACATCATCTCTCAAAAACAATCAAGTTAATTGTCAACAATCCCTTACGGTTTAGTAATGTCTGTATTCTTGCTTTTTCTTAATAAGGGAAATCATCCCTATTCCTGCCGCCGTGGCTACCAAAACTCCGCTGATTGCCAAAATTACCTTTTTCATAATGCTCGCCTCCGTTATGTTTGATATAGGCGATAAATTATCGCCTTACTGTTTGAGATTCCGATAATTCTCATAACAATTTCCTCCTGTTCCTTTAAAATGGCGGTCTTCCCTATCAAGTTTGGTGGAAAAGCCGCCGTATACAGGGCTTATTTCTAATCTGTTTCTTCGTCAATCACCTGAACGGGGCTTTCGGTAATGCCCTTTTTCTGTTCTTCCGCATAGATTTTTTGTGCTTCATGAATAATCTCGTTTATATCAATTTCGTTGATAATAACGATGGCTACTTTTTCAAGCTCATTAGCCGAATAATCCTCTGATTTTCCACTCTTTCTGCTCATTTCTGTCAACACCTTTAGGTATATGATACCTGCCGTAAAGGTTGCTGAATAGCAAACAGTTGACATAATGAGGAGTGAAGCAGCATTACCGTATATGTTAAAGCAATATGTGCTTTAGGCATCAGTGGTCTTATTGGCCTTTTTGGTGTATTTGAGTTAACATGATGCTCCGCAGACCACTGATAATGAATGAAATGCCGAGAATAATCATAAGTAAGTTTGTGCCTAAGAGGGAAACAATCAGCAAAATTCCAAACAGGCAGGATGCCGCAGCCGTTACAAGCAGAGGACACCAAGCAGACATTCCGAGTTTTTTCGATTCGATTGCGCTCCTCGCAGCAAACAAGCCTTCAATTAAGATAAACACACCGATCACTTGATTGATGAGTGTAAGAAACCATGCGGGTCCTATGAGCAGCAACACACCGAACAGCATGGCGATGACAGACCATATCAAATCTAATTTGAATGTCAGCCTGCTTTCACCCTTTACAAAATGAATGATGAGCTTGACAAGTCCTGAGAGTGTCAACACCGTTCCTATAAGGTAACAAATTGTTACTGCCGATGTTCCGGGTCGAATGACCAAAAACAAACCTACGAGTAATATTGCGAGTGATACGAACAGACTTCCTGTTCTTTGCTTCTTGATGAATTCCATTTTCTACATCTCCTTTTTCTTTCATCCAGCATTTACCGAATTGGGGGTTCGTTTGAACCGTCTATATGAAATTTGTTTCAACTTGCAGCGAAATATCAAAGATACCTCGTCCGTGTCCGTAGTCTTTTGTTGACCACCTCAATTCCTAATAATGCAATAAGCTTTAGGAATGACTGTATTATATAGCTGCTTTGTTTCACGACTGCTAAAGCAATGTTAAAATAGTGTTAAGCGCTAAAAAATCCTTTAGCCGATTGACCAAAGGATTTTAGCGATTCCGCAATTTATATTTTTAGTTTAACGGCGATTGTTGTTCCTTCATTCATAAGGCTTTTGACTGATATTTCGCCGCCAATCAAAGCAATTACTTTTTTGACAAGTGCAAGTCCTAGTCCATTCCCCTCGGTAGAATGGGATGTATCGCCCTGGTAAAACCTGTCAAAAACATGTGCCGCTGTTACCTCGCTCATGCCGCAGCCTGTGTCTTTCATCAATACAACAGCCAAACTGTTTTCTTTTTTAAGTGTCAACGTAATTGTGCCGCCTTCATCGGTAAACTTGATGGCATTGGAAATCAGATTATTCCAGACGAGTTCTAAAAGTGTCCTGTCACAATTCACAGTGACTTCCTCTATATCGTCGCCCACAAGGGTGATGTTCTTTTTGTCCCATAGCTCCTCGTAATTCAGAACGCACTCCCGAAGCTGCTCATCAAGCGCATACGGTTCTGACACGGGGAGTATTTCTTGGCTTTCCAGTTTGTTCAACTTTAGAATGTTTGTGACAAGCTCAGTTAGCTTCTTTGAGGCTTCCACTATGGTTTTGCCATATTCATGCCGTTCCGCAGGTGTAATATTATCGTCCTGTATAACGGTTGCATAACTTTGAATAACAGACAGCGGAGTTTTTATTTCGTGGGACACATTTGCGATAAAATCCGTTTTCAATGTTTCAATCGTAGTAAGCTCCTTGACCATTATGTTAAAGTCTTCAATCAAAACCTCAATATGATCCTTTTTGCCATCCTTGCGGTGAGGCGGTATCCTTACGCTGAAATCACCCTCCGCTACCTTTTTGGCGACATCCGCAATCGTCCGAACCGGCTTATCAAAATAAACCTTTTTGAAAATGCCTATAATTAATGCTCCAATAAGGGAAACGGCCAATAATAAACCAAGCAACACACCGGGAAGCGCATTTTGTTTATCTGGCTGGGTTTCCAAATAACGTAAATAGACAATGTGGTGACTGCCGCAAGTAAAAATCATAGCGGCAAATATAGCCAAAAATTGTTTCAAGGAAACAGAGCTTGCGGTAATACGATTATCTTTTTTAAATTTCATTTAATCACCGCCTTATACCCAAATCCACGGATTGTAACGATTTCAAAATCCTTACACTCTGAAAATTTATCCCGAAGCCTCGTAATAAACACATCTACTGTTCGTAACCCCGATTCGCTTTCCAATCCCCAAAATTCGTCGATGAGCTGACTGCGGGTAAAAGGTTTTTTCGGATAGGACAGCAGCTTATAAAGAATATTAAACTCTCTGACCGACAGAGGAATTTCCTCACCGTTTACAATAGCGCAGAGCTTGTCCTCATCCATAGTAAGGCTTCCGATTTTCAACTTCCGCTCATTGACGATATTGGCACGGCGGAGCAGAGCGCCAACACGCAACACCATCTCATCCATGTCAAAGGGTTTTACCATGTAATCGTCAATCCCGATGCGGAACCCCTTTTGTTTAGAGGATATGTCGTCCCGTGAGGTCATAAATAAAAGGGGAACGGTTTTATTCTGTTCACGGATGGTTTCAGCAAATTCAAAACCATCAATCCCCGGCATCATAATATCGGAAATAATTAGGTCAAACCTTGAATTGAAAAGCAGGTCGTAGGCTTCATTGGGATTCATGCAGCCTGTGGCATTGTAGTTATTTTTATTCAAATATTTGCAGACGATTTGGTTTAGCTTCATATCGTCCTCGACAACGAGTATGTTAATCATTTTATCATCTCCTTTGGGATATAATAACACGCCATTGTTAAAGTAGTGTTAAACTATTCGGTAATTTACTACTTTATTTCTTAATGATAGTGCCTTTTCGGTCTCTAACTTTCTGCCATAGCATACACGCCTATTCAATAATTTTTCGGCGGTTGTCTTTGGGCTTTTCTGCATTCATTGATAAAGGTCATGTTCACAACCATATCATGTCCTCCACTCTTTTTATTTTTTTCACCATAACAACAGAAAAAGGACACTCTCCTAAAATTGGAAAATGTCCTTTTAATAGCACAACCTATTAAGTTTTGGGTAAAAACTCATGCTTCTGAGTCCATATTAGTCCACCAAAGCATATTTATTTGATGTCAAATTGATGTCAAACTACGAATTTTGAGGTTATGAAAGTGCCTCAAACCCGCATAAATACAGCATTCTACTTATCAAGCGTCTTCATCGTCGGGAACAACAATACATCCCTGATAGCCGGTGAATTCGTAAACAGCATAATCATACGGTCGATACCGATTCCGATTCCGCCTGTTGGAGGCATGCCAATCTCCAATGCATTCAGGAAATCCTCATCAATATGATTGGCCTCTTCATCCCCCTGGGCAATCAATTCCTCCTGAGCCATAAACCGTTCTCTCTGATCTATGGGATCATTTAGCTCCGAATAAGCATTAGCCATCTCCCTGCCTGTAATGAACAGCTCGAAACGTTCGGTGTATTCAGGATTCTCCGGTTTCTTCTTGGTAAGGGGTGATATTTCTATGGGGTGGTCTAAAATAAAGGTAGGCTGCACCAAATGATCCTCAACATATTCCTCAAACAGA
>Ga0153948_1000251_pt1 | contig 29283 bp, 28 predicted proteins | sample TSNJ032MetaG_FD_104696 | JGI IMG/M metagenome (GOLD analysis project Ga0153948, IMG submission 104696) | Attine ant fungus gardens microbial communities from New Jersey, USA - TSNJ032 MetaG | ecosystem: Host-associated > Fungi > Mycelium > Unclassified | place: USA: New Jersey, Wharton State... | reverse complement strand
GGAATCCTGGGTCGGCCAGGGCCAGAACCATTCCATCGAGCCGGGCCAGCTTGGCGATGCCATCGGCCAGAAGACGCTCAGCGAAATCGCCCAGCATGCAGGCATCGACCAGCAGGAACTGCTGAACCAGCTTTCGCAAGTCTTGCCGGGTCTGGTGGACAAGCTGACCGCGAACGGTAAGGTGCCGGACACGAACGAGCTTTCCAAGCTGTTGCAGAAGCCTTAAAATAATTGCGGAAAAACGCGTTGGCTATTGGTGGAAAAGCACTGAGCCAATGCCATATTGATGGATGCGGACCGCACCGGCCTGCCGGTGCGGTTTTGTTTTGCGCGATCCAGTAAGCTCGATGGGCTTCTGTGATTAGATAAGGAGTATGTCTCATGAGCTTTTTCCCCTGTCCCGATCCGGTGCTTGGCGACAAGACGACAGTGGATGCGATTGAGACGCTGGTGATCCCGCGCACGAGCGATATTGGCGGTCTGGAAGTGCGCCGCGCGCTGCCGACTGTTCGCCGCAGACTGGTTGGGCCGTTCATTTTCTTCGACCGTATGGGGCCCGCAGTCTTGCGCGATGGCGATGCGCTGGATGTGCGCCCGCATCCGCATATCGGTCTTTCGACGGTGACCTATCTGTTCGACGGTCACATTCGTCACCGCGACAGCCTTGGCACGGAAATGGTGGTGCGGCCCGGCGATGTGAACCTCATGACGGCTGGGCGCGGCATCGTGCATTCGGAGCGTTCGCCGGAAGAAGAGCGTGATGGACCGCTCTCGATTTCCGGTGTGCAGACGTGGCTGGCGCTGCCTGATGCGCTGGAAGAAATTGATCCGCATTTCTATCATACCAACGCGCCGGATTTGCCGTTGATGAGTGATCCCGAATTTGACGGACGCCTGATTATCGGGGCGATGCATGGGCTGAAATCGCCTGTCATCCAGCATGCCGATACGCTTTATGCCGATATCCGCATCAAGCCGTATGGCCGTTTTCCCATTCCGCCGACCGCGGAAGAACGTGCGATCTATACGCTGAGCGGCAATGTCGGCATTGGCGGCGAAGTGTTTCCGCCGGACAGGCTTGTGGCCTTCCGCCCCGGTGACGATATTGTCGTGCAGGCGGGGCCCGAAGGCGCGCATATCATGCTTTTCGGCGGCGCGGCGCTCGGCTCGAAACGTTATATCTGGTGGAACTTCGTCTCGTCCTCAAAGGAACGCATCGAGCAGGCCAAGGAAGAGTGGCGCACGGGCCGGTTCGATATCGTGCCGGGCGATGAACAGGATTTCATACCTTTGCCTGAATAATGACATGCGTAGAGATAAATAGCGAAAGCGCGACGCGCTTTGGCTTTGCACAATTTGGCTGCATATCGTGTTAGATGGGCGCAGTTCAGCCGGCTCTGCTTGATCTGGCCACGATGCTGCTATACCGACGACCAATCCAGATAATCCCAAAGACAGGTTGTTTCGATGTCCCGACCCACGACCCCATTGCTCGACAAGGTGCCGACCCCGGATCGCCTGCGCGCTTTGCCGGAGCAGGACCTGCCGCAACTGGCGGAAGAACTGCGCGCCGAGCTGATCGACGCCGTGTCCACCACGGGCGGGCATCTGGGCGCGGGGCTGGGCGTGGTCGAGCTGACGGTTGCGCTCCATCATGTCTTCGACACGCCGCATGACCGTATCATCTGGGATGTCGGCCATCAGGCCTATCCGCACAAGATCCTGACTGGTCGTCGCGACCGCATCCGCACGCTGCGGCAGGAAGGCGGCTTGTCCGGCTTCACCAAGCGTTCCGAGAGCGAATATGATCCGTTCGGTGCGGCGCATTCCTCGACGTCGATTTCCGCCGGTCTCGGCATGGCCGTTGCAAGCGATCTTTCCGGCGAAAAGCGCAATGTCATTGCTGTCATCGGCGATGGTTCCATGTCGGCTGGCATGGCCTATGAAGCAATGAACAATGCCGGTGCACTGGATGCGCGGCTGATCGTGATCCTCAACGATAACGACATGTCGATTGCGCCGCCGACCGGGGCGATGAGCGCCTATCTGGCGCGCCTCGTTTCGGGCCGCACCTATCGCAGTGTTCGTGAAGCTGCCAAGCAGGTGGCGCAGAAGCTGCCGAAATTCCTTCAGGACAAGGCGCGCAAGTCGGAAGAATATGCCCGCGCCTTCTTCACTGGCGGTACGCTGTTCGAGGAGCTGGGCTTCTATTATGTAGGCCCCATTGACGGGCATAATCTCGACCATCTTTTGCCCGTGCTGAAAAATGTGCGCGATACGCAAAAGGGCCCTGTGCTGATCCATGTGGTGACGCAGAAGGGCAAGGGCTATGCGCCTGCGGAAGCTGCCGCCGACAAATATCATGGCGTCAACAAGTTCGATGTCATCACCGGCAAGCAGGCGAAGCCGCCTGCAAATGCGCCGAGCTATACCAAGATTTTCGGTACCAGCCTGATCGAAGAAGCGCGTCACGATGACAAGATCGTGGCGATCACTGCCGCCATGCCGACCGGCACCGGGCTTGACCTCTTCGGCGAAGTGTTCCCGCAGCGCACTTTCGATGTGGGCATTGCCGAGCAGCACGCGGTCACCTTTGCCGCGGGTGTGGCCAGCGAGGGCTTCAAGCCGTTCTGCGCCATTTACTCGACCTTCCTGCAACGCGGTTACGATCAGGTCGTGCATGATGTGTCGATCCAGAACTTGCCGGTGCGGTTCCCCATCGATCGCGCCGGTCTGGTGGGTGCTGACGGCGCCACCCATGCAGGCTCCTTCGATACGGGTTTCCTTGCCGCGCTGCCGGGCTTTGTCGTCATGGCTGCTTCCGACGAGGCTGAACTGCGCCATATGGTCCGCACCGCCGCCGCATATGACGAAAGCCCGATTTCCTTCCGCTATCCGCGTGGGGATGGCGTCGGCGTCGAATTGCCGGAACGCGGCTCGGTGCTTGAAATCGGCAAGGGCCGTATCGTGCGCGAGGGCACCAAGGTGGCGCTACTGTCCTTCGGGACACGGTTGCAGGAATGCCTTGCCGCTGCCGATGAGCTGGGTGCCGCCGGTCTTTCGACCACGGTTGCCGATGCGCGCTTTGCCAAGCCGCTCGATCACGATCTGATCCGCCGTCTTGCCCGTGAGCATGAGGTGCTGGTGACGGTCGAGGAAGGCGCGGTTGGCGGCTTTGCCTCGCATGTGCTGCAATTCCTCGCCACCGATGGTCTGCTGGATCGCGGCCTCAAGGTTCGTGCGCTGACGCTGCCCGACCTCTATCAGGATCACGGCAAGCCGGATGCGATGTATGCCAGCGCCGGTCTCGACCGCGCCGGTATCGTGCACACGGTCTTTTCCGCGCTCGGTCGGGAAGCCATTGCAACACCGTTCCGTGCCTGATTTCAGGGCGTGATCCCATGAGCGTATCTGCCGATAGTCGTCCGCGCCTTGACCAGCTGCTGGTCGAACGCGGACTGTTTGCCACGCGCTCGCGCGCCCGCGATGCAATCCAGCGCGGCACGGTCAAGGTGGATGGCAAAGCCGTCACCAAGCCGGGTCAGACGGTGGCGCAGAATGCGGCAATTGCGGTGGACGACCCCGCCAGCGCCTATGTTTCGCGCGCGGCGCTGAAGCTGATTGCGGCGCTTGATCATTTCGACCTTGATGTGAAAGGACGCACGGCGCTGGATATCGGCGCATCCACCGGCGGCTTTACGCAGGTGTTGCTGGAACGCGGTGCAAGCCATGTCATCGCCATCGATGTCGGGCACGACCAGTTGCATGAGAGCCTGCGCGCCGACGCCCGCGTCACCAACAAGGAGGGCGTCAACGCCCGTGCGCTGAAGCTGACCCATCTCGACGGACGCGACATCGATTGCGTTGTTTCGGATGTCAGTTTCATCTCGCTAAAGCTGGCCTTGCCCCCGGCATTGGCCTTTGCGCAAAAAGATGCTATTTGCGCGCTTCTCGTGAAGCCGCAATTCGAGGCAGGACGCGAAGCCATCGGCAAAGGCGGCATTTTGCGTGACCCTGCGGATGGCGAACGCATAGCAGAAGAACTTAAACTCTGGCTTGAGACGCAGCCCGGCTGGCGCGCGCTCGGCCTTTGCCCGTCACCCATCGAAGGGGGTGATGGCAATCGTGAATATCTCTTGGCAGGAAAGAAAGACCAATGACGACGCAAGTTAATATCCGCTCGATTGGTGCGGGCGGCGATGGCGTCGCCAATCTTCCCGATGGTCAGATCTATGTGCCTTTCACGCTGCCGGGCGAAGTGGCCAATGTGGCGCGCGACAAGAACCGCGCGACGCTGATCGCATTGCTGGAAACCTCGCCGGAACGGCAGGATCCGGCCTGCGAGCATTTCGAAGCCTGCGGCGGTTGTGCGCTGCAACACTGGCAGGATGAACCCTACCGTCTGTGGAAGCGCGAACTGGTTGTCTCGGCCCTGAAGGGCAGGGGCATCGACGTGGAGGTTGAACCACTGGTGGCCTGCGCACCGCATACGCGCCGCCGCGCCGTCTTCGCTGCGCGCAAGACGGAGAAGGGCGTTCTGCTCGGCTTCAATCGCCATCTCAGCCACGAAATCATCGATATTGTCGAATGCCCGGTCACCGTGCCGGAAATCATTGCGCGCCTCGATGATCTTCGCGATGTGGGCGCATTGCTGGCGCCGGGTTCCAAGCCGTTCAAACTGGCGGCGACACTGACGGAATCCGGCCTTGATCTCGCGGCAAGCGGTTGCGGCGTGCTGGACGACGACCAGCGCCGCGCCTTGACCGCGCTGGTCATCAAGAAGGGCTTTGCACGTCTTTCGCATGAAGGCGAAATTATCGTCGAGCCGAAAAAGCCGCTGATCCATTTCGGCAAGGTTCCGGTTCCGGTGCCGCCCGGCTGCTTCCTGCAAGCAACAGCCGAGGCTGAAGAGGCGATGACAGCGCTGGTGCTGAACCATGTCGGCAAGGCGAAGCGCGTCGCTGATCTTTTCTGTGGTGTCGGCACCTTTGCGCTCCGAATGGCAGAGAAAAGTGCGGTCCATGCGGTGGAAAATGATGCGGCTGCTCTGGCGGCGCTCGACCGTGGCGTGCGCCATGTGCAGGGCCTGAAGCCGGTGAGCGTCGAACGGCGCGACCTGTTCCGCCGTCCGCTGATGCCGAAGGAATTGCTGCCATACAACGCCGTTGTCTTCGATCCGCCGCGTGCGGGTGCCGAAGAACAGGCGCAGGAACTGGCAAAATCGAAGGTGGAAAAGGTGGTTGCCGTATCGTGCAACCCGGTCACGCTTGCCCGCGATCTCGCCATTCTGGTGAAGGGCGGCTATCGCATCCAGCGTGTCACGCCTATCGACCAGTTTCTGTGGTCTCCGCATGTGGAAGCGGTTGTGACGCTGGTGAAGAAATAATGCGATAAATGCCGGGCAAAGCGCCCGGCATTTTTATTTCTATGGCAGGCTTAATTGGCCAGTCCGTCGAAATTTGTCAGAATGACGCTCCAGCCCTTGATGTGGCCGTCGCGTGCTTCGGGACTGCGGAATTTGACCTGTTTCAGTGTGATGTCGGTGGTGTTCGGATCCACTTCCTTCAGGTCGATCGTTACCACGCTGTCATCCAGTGAGTGGGGCGAATTCCACGTGAATGCCAGACGCGAATGCGGATCGATTTCCAGATAGGTGCCCGAATGCGGCACGTCGCGGTCGACCATATGCATCAAAATAGAAAAGCGACCGCCTTTCACCGCATCCGTGCTGACATCGGACGGACCGGTGCTGTCACTTGATGCGCGCATGAATTTCGCCAGTGTCACCGGCGAGAGCCATGCGTTGAAAACCTTCTCCCGTGGAGCGGCGATCCTGCGATTGACTGTCAGTTCAAGCTCACTCATTTTCCTGTTCCTTTGAAACGAGTACATCCTCCAGCGCCGTGAGGCGCAGTTCCCAGACAGACTTCAGTTCCGCGAACCAGTTTTCCACTTCCCGTACGGGTTCCAGTTCGGCGGCAATGAAATGCTCGCGGCCCAAAGTCTTGCGGGTGACCAGCCCTGCCTCCTCCAGTACCTTGATGTGCTTGGAGACAGAGTTGAGCGACATGTCGAAATGAGCGGCGAGCGCAGTCACTCTTGAAGCGCCCTCCTGTACGAGGAGCGTCAAAATATACCGTCGCGTAACGTCTCCGACGGCTTTGAGAATATGTGACAGAGCATCATCGTTCATTATTCACCCGTAAGGTTGAATATACGTCATTCAGGATAATAGTCAACCGTATGGTTGAATATTCTTCAATGTGCCATAGCGACAGGCTTGCCGCAAGGGTGGTGACGGAGAGACAGCGGCGCGCAAACAACAAAAAACCATCTGTACGGCGGTACAGATGGTTTCGTGCGCAATGGGTAAGCAGGCTGCCCTTGCGAGGGCAGGGCTTACATCTTCTCGATGATTTCCAGATCGCCTTCGCGCGGCTTGCCGTTGGCGGCGAGGATGGCGGGCACGATGTCTTCCGCTTTGTCGATCACCAACGGCTGCACCTGATGGGCGGTATGGAGAAAACCTTCCGCGCGCATATGGTCGAGCAGCGACAGCATGGGCTGCCAGAACTTGTTGATATTGGCGAAGACCATCGGCTTGCGATGCTTGCCGAGTTGCGCCCAGGTCATCATCTCCACGATTTCCTCGACCGTGCCGATGCCGCCGGGCAGCGTGACGAACGCATCCGATTTCTGGAACATCAGGTGCTTGCGCTCGTGCATATCACCAACAACGACCAGCTCTGTCAGCTGTTCCGCCTTTTCGAGGCTCGCTTCCTTGTCGAGCAGGAAGGTCGGGATGATGCCGGTGACTTCGCCGCCAGCTTCCATCACACCCTGCGACACCGCACCCATGATGCCTCTTGTACCGCCGCCATAGACAAGGCGCAGGCCATGCTCGGCGATGGAGCGGCCAAGGGCAAGGCCAGCTTCGCGATAGATGGGGTTCTGGCCCATGGAAGAGCCGCAATAAACGCAAATGGATCGAATCTCAGACATAGTGCTTTTTTGGGCTTTTGATGCGCGAGCGTCAAGTCGGGCGTCACGCCGCAGCGGCGGAAAATCCGTTCATGTCCTGTACATTCGTGGCCGTTATCCTAGGTCTTATTTTGCAAATCAAATTGGAGTGAATTTGAAAATGTTGCCATCAGTAAAACTGTCCGTTGCGCTTTTTGCGCTGTCCTTGACCGCTTCGGCAGCGTCAGCTGCTGAAATCACCATCAAGCTAGCGGACGATAAGGCGGTGACGACCAATTCCGTCCTTTATAAATGCGGTGAAAAGGACGTGTCCGTAACCTATTACAATGCCGGTGACATTTCGCTTGCGGAGCTTGAGTTGGACGATGAAACCGTCATCGCTTCCAACGTGCTTTCTGGCTCCGGCGCAAAATATGCGGGCGGCGTCTATGTCTGGTGGACAAAGGGTCAGGAGGCCAGTCTTTACAATCTCATGGACGATCCTGAACAGGAAAAACCGACAAACTGTGCAGAACAATAAGCAAGCTAAGAAAAACCCTCGTAGCTTTCGCTAATTCAGTGCAGATTTGTTGTGGGGGGAAGCCAAAAGCTATAAACCCGTTCTAAAGGGCATTTTCAGCAAAACCGCAAAGCGGTTTTGCGTTGGATAATGCGCAGAAAAAATAGATAGCGCGGTTTCAACGTCTTCGTTTTAACTGGAAACGCGCTCGTCTCTGGCGTGGGTCTCGGAACGAAATGCAGAAGAATAGCTTTGGATTGCTTGGCGCTGGCCTGCTGGCCGTGATCGTCGGGCTTGGTCTTTACTGGAATGCAAAGAAGACAGAGCCGGAAACACCGAAGGCTGGTGTTTCCGCGCCCGCTGCGTCCGGGGGCGAGCAGCAGGCTGCACAGCCGCAAGCGGCTCAGCCAGAAACGCCCTCAGCGCAGACGCCGGACGCACCTAAGCCTGCGCAATCTGCCGAGGCTGCGCCAAAGGCCGACAAGCCGACAGCACCTGCCGAGCAGGCCGCCGCTGAACCGGAACAACAGCACCAGACGCCGATCTTCGACGTCTTGCGCGTAGAGCCGGACGGTTCCGTGGTAATTGCCGGCAAGGCCATGCCGAATTCGGATGTGGAAGTCGTGGCTGGCGCGAGCGTTGTCGGCAAAGCCAAGGCAAGCGCCAATGGCGATTTCGTCGTGGTGCTGGACGAGCCGCTGAAGCCGGGCGATCATCAGCTCGTGCTCCGCGCCTCGGGGCAGGACAAGGTTGCCACATCGGCCCAGACGGCCATTGTCTCCGTGCCGGATTCAAAAGGCGGACAGGTTCTGGCGCTGGTTGAAGAACCGGGCGAAGCAAGCCGCCTGATCACCAGGCCGGAAACTGCACCGGCGCAGCGGACGGACAGTGCGACGGGTGCTGCAACAACGCCAACCGATGACGGAAGCCCGCAAACCAAGCCTGCGCCCCAGCTACCAATTGCCATCGAGGCAGTGGAAATCGAAGGTGACACCATCTTCGTGGCAGGCAATGCCAAGGGCGGAAACCGCGTGATCGTCCATGCCAATGATATTCTGATCGGTTCCAGCACCGTTACGCCGGAAGGCCGTTTCCTCGTGCAGAGCAAACAGCCGCTTGCCGTGGCCGATTACATCATTCGCGCCGATCTTCTCGACAATGCAAACCGTATGATCGCGACCGCGCGCGTGCCGTTCCGTCGCGAGGCTGGCGCCAATATTTCGGCAGTCGCTCCCGCAAGCAGCGGTACGGCGGAGGCAGGTGCCGAGGACAAGGCCGCGTTGCAAAAGGTTGACGGTTCGGTGATCATCCGCCGCGGCGATAATCTGTGGACGATCTCCAAGCGCGCTTATGGCAAGGGCACGCGCTACACGACCATCTATCTTGCCAATCGTGAGCAGATCAAAAACCCCGATCTCATCTGGCCGGGGCAGGTGTTCCACATGCCAAAGGAGCCTCTGGGCGACGAGGAAGTGCAGCGCCAGACGCAGTAACCGCAGAACTGATCAGGTTCGTTTCTACCACTACAGTTGCATTCTTCGTGATGCCGGTCTGCAACGAGCAATTTCCTGTGCTCCGGTGCTCGAAAATCACTCGTTTCGCCACGGCCTGACGAATTTGCAATTGTAGTGCTACTCAATAATCACGATAGCTTGTTTTTACTTTCGCGGCGTTTTTTGGAAAAACCGCCGCGAAATCTTGTGCTTTAAGGTATAATCGTATATCGTCGATATACGATGAAGATTTCCATGAATGATCAGGCCGCAGCCGATCTTGGCTCGATGGCGAAAGGCGACGAGGATGCCGCGCGGATTTATGCTGCGCTGGGTCACCCCGTGCGTATTGCCATTTTACGGCAGCTGATCCTTGAGGACGCCTGCTGCTGCAAGGATATTGTCGGCAGGCTAGATCTCGCCCAATCCACCGTTTCCCAGCATTTGAAGGTTCTCGTGACCGCAAGGCTGATCGACTATCGACCCGAACGCCAGTCTTCGCGCTACAGCGTCAACTGGCAGCAAATCAATGCCATTCGCACCCACCTTGCCGCATTTGCCGGTGGTTGTTGCACGTTATGATCTGACCCGAAAGAACGCCTGATGAGCTCCTCCAAAACGGTTTCTGCCGAATCCGGCGAAACATTCAAGACACTGCGCAATCTCTGGCCCTATATGTGGCCCGAGGACAGGCCAGACCTGCGCATGCGCGTGGTTTGGGCAACGTTCTATCTGGTCATTTCGAAGATCGTGCTCATTCTCGTTCCCTATTTCTTCAAATGGGCGACGAATGCGCTGAACGGACAGTTGCATGCGCCGGGCTATGTGCCGTTGTTCCTGACAGGCGCGGTCATGCTGGTGGTAGCCTATAACGGATCCAGGATCGTGCAGGCCGGTCTCAACCAGCTGCGCGACGCGCTGTTCGCCAGTGTCGGCCAATATGCGGTGCGTCAGCTCGCCTATCGCACATTCGTGCACATGCACCAGCTTTCGCTGCGCTTCCATCTGGAGCGGCGCACGGGCGGTCTGTCACGCGTGATCGAGCGCGGCACGAAGGGCATCGAAACCATCGTCCGTTTCACCATTCTCAACACGCTGCCGACCATTCTGGAATTTGCGATGACTGCGGTGATTTTCGCAGTCTCCTACGGCATTTCATATCTGGTCGTCGTGGCGGCTACGGTCTGGTTCTATACCTGGTTCACCATCAAGGCGAGCGACTGGCGCATCAATATCCGTCGCGAGATGAACGATTCCGATACGGACGCCAACACCAAGGCCATCGACTCGCTGCTGAACTTCGAAACGGTGAAATATTTCGGCAATGAGGCGATGGAGGCCAAGCGCTTCGATGGCTCCATGGCGCGGTATGAAAAGGCTGCGACCCAGACCTGGACCTCGCTCGGCTGGCTGAACTTCGGTCAGGCCGTGATCTTCGGCGTGGGCATGGCGATTGTCATGGTCATGTCGGCGCTGGAAGTGCGCGCTGGAACGCAATCCATCGGCGACTTCGTCTTCATCAATGCGCTGTTGATGCAGCTTTCCATTCCGCTCAATTTCATCGGCTTCATCTATCGCGAAATCCGTCAGGGTCTGACCGATATTGAACAGATGTTCGACCTGCTCGATGTGAAGCAGGAAGTGAGCGACAAGCCGGGCGCCAAGCCGGTGCAGATCGACAAGGGCGCGATCCGCTTTGATGACGTGCATTTTGCCTATGATTCCAACCGCCCGATCCTCAAGGGCATCAGCTTCGAGGTTCCGGCAGGCAAGACGGTGGCGATAGTCGGGCCTTCGGGCGCGGGCAAATCTACGATCTCGCGGCTGCTGTTTCGCTTCTACGATATCCAGTCGGGCTCGGTGACCATCGACGGGCAGGACGTGCGTGACGTGACGCAGGAAAGCCTGCGCAAAGTCATCGGTATGGTACCGCAGGATACGGTGCTGTTCAACGACACCATCGCCTATAATATTCGCTATGGCCGCACCGATGCGACCGAGGAAGAGGTGGAGAAGGCAGCCGATATGGCGCAGATCTCCCGTTTCATCCAGCATCTGCCGGACGGCTACAAGGCCATGGTCGGCGAGCGCGGTCTGAAGCTTTCGGGCGGTGAAAAGCAGCGTGTCGCCATCGCGCGCACGATCCTGAAAGCACCGCCGATCCTCATCCTCGATGAAGCGACCTCGGCGCTGGATACGGCGACGGAGCAGGAAATCCAGTCGGCGCTGGATATCGTCAGCCGCGGCCGCACGACACTGGTTATCGCGCACCGTCTTTCGACGGTCATCGGTGCGGATGAAATCATCGTGCTCAAGGATGGATTGATCGCCGAGCGCGGCACGCATCGCCAGCTTCTGAAGCACAAGGGCCTTTATGCCTCAATGTGGGATCGTCAGCGCGAGGCCGACGAGGCCGAAGAACGCCTGCGTCAGGTTCGCGAGAGCGACGATATGGGCGTGGTTGTGCGCGGTACGCCGGCGGCGGAGTGATCACGCCACCTGACAGTCGTGCATAAATTGCGAAATGCATTTTGAGATTCCGGGAGTCATGCGCTACATACGGCTAAAGCATCTTGCAGCCAAATGGGAACATTTGGCGTCGCACAAATGCGGCCCGAGCAACGATTTAGAGTGCCGGTCTGGTGAAGCCAGATCGGATGCGCTCTAAATACGAGGAACAAGCGATGAGCCTGACTGACACTATCCGCAACACTTTTGTGCCGATTCACCGGGAAGGCTATCCGTTCATAGCGGGCTTCTTCGTGGTTTCGCTGATCCTTGGCTGGTTGTGGAACCCGCTGTTCTGGATCGGTATGGTGCTCACAGTCTGGTGCATCTATTTCTACCGCGATCCCGAACGCGTGACGCCGATGGACGACGATCTCGTCATCAGCCCGGCGGACGGCAAGGTTTCTTTCGTCGGTCCGGCCATTCCGCCTGCGGAGCTTGATCTGGGCCTCGAGCCGCTGACGCGTGTTTCCGTGTTCATGAATGTCTTTTCCGTGCACATCAACCGCTCGCCGGTTCGTGGTCAGATCGTCAAGGTCGAGCACCGCCCGGGCAAGTTCCTCAATGCGGAACTGGACAAGGCCAGCACCGAAAATGAACGCAACAGCGTTCTGATCGAAAGCCCGCATGGCAAGGTCGGCGTAGTGCAGATCGCCGGTCTGGTGGCGCGCCGCATCGTGTGCTGGTCGAGCCAGAACGACGATTTGTCGGTTGGCGAGCGTTTCGGCCTTATTCGCTTCGGTTCGCGCGTCGATGTTTACCTGCCAGCCGATGCGACGGTGCGCGTCGCCGTGGGTCAGACGGCGGTTGCCGGTGAAACGGTGCTTGCCGATTACGGCAGCAACCGCAGTGAACCCGTTGTCCGGATTGCATAGAACATGGGAACACCCTTTCCGCCTTTTGAGCCCAATGGCCGCGTGGATTCATCCCGCGGCCCAAAGCTGTCGCAGATACCGCTGCGTATCGTTATTCCGAACCTCATCACGGTTCTGGCCATCTGTGCCGGTCTGACCGGCATTCGTCTTGCCTTTGAAAACCGCTTTGAGCTGGCCGTCGCCATGGTGCTGGTCGCGGCATTTCTCGACGGCATCGACGGACGCGTCGCGCGCATGATGAAAGGCTCGTCGAAATTCGGTGAGCAGATGGATTCACTCGCCGATATCGTCAATTTCGGCGTTGCGCCCGCACTGGTGCTTTATGCATTCATGCTGGATCAGGCGCGTTCCTTCGGCTGGATTGCCGGTCTTCTCTATGCGATTGCCTGCTGCCTGCGTCTGGCGCGCTTCAATGTGATGCTGGAAGACCCGAACCGGCCTGCCTGGCAGAGCAATTATTTCATCGGCGTGCCTGCGCCCGCTGGCGCCATGCTGGTGCTGCTGCCGGTCTATCTCGGCTTCCTCGGCCTGACGCCCTCGCGTGGGCTGGCCTTCGGTGTTGCCATTTATACCGTGGCTATCGCGTTCCTGCTGGTCAGCCGCCTGCCGGTTTATAACGGCAAATCGGCGGGCAGCCTCGTGCGCCGCGATATCGTTATGCCGCTGATCCTCTGCGTGGTCGTTTATGTGGCGTTCCTGATGAGCTTCACATGGCAGACGCTCAGCCTGACGGCTCTGGTCTATCTGGCTTTCCTGCCGTTCAGCCTTGCCGCTTGGAACCGCCGCGAGGCAGCGGATCGCGCTGCGGCGGAAGAACCGGCGACCGATAGCGGAGAAGAAAAGCCGGCAGCGTCAGAAGACAAGTGACGGCAGCTTTTCCAGAATGAACTCAACGCGCTCCTCGACCGAAGTTTTCGGCAGGAGCGCGATTTCATATCCGAACCGGCGATAGGTTGTCTCCATCGCTGCGAATGTTCGCACAGCCTCATTGAAGTCCTGTTTGCGCTCGGCATCCTGCCCGAAAATCTCTGGCCATGGCGGGGCGAGAAACACCGTTTTGTTATAACGAATCTGCTGCGCAGCCGCTTCCATATGTGAAGGCACCGGCAGGCTGCAGAGCGAAAGATAACCGATCACATCCGGCACGCCGCGATCAAAGAAGACCGGCTCTGTTTGGTCTTGTGCCGAGCGATGTGACCGCATTTCCCACGACAACATCAGTTCGGCAAACAGCGCGCGGTCGTCCCAGGGTAGGGCCGTGCCACCTATGGCAACCTGATCCTGAATGATGGCGCGCCCGGCTTCCACGGTACGCGCAAAGCCTCGCTGTTCGAGCGCATCGATCAGCGTGCTCTTGCCCGATCCGGGACCGCCGCTGATGACAAGAAATCGTGCATGGGTGTCAGCCATTCTGTTCTCCAGACAAATGAATTGCGTTGCGGCGTGCGAAAGCGCATGCCGGTGACGATAGATTTCTTTGGAAGGGGAGAGGGAAAAAGCCCGCTAAAAAAGCCGAAGACAAGGCGGCGAGGGGGCGAAGTATTTATAAAATAACGCTGGCCTTGCTAATTGGCAAGGCCAGCCAAAACGCAATTACGACGGCATATGATAGTCGAGGAAGCGGTCCGCACGCACGTCGAACAGCTTGCCTGTGACGTCGAGCGTCGGATCGGCAAGCTTGACGATCTTTTCGGCCACTTCCTGCGGTGTCGGCAGAGTGTCCGGGTCTTCGCCGGGCATCGCCTGCGCGCGCATGGCGGTGCGGGTTGCGCCGGGATTGACCGAATTGATGTTGAGGGCCATCTGCTTGGTCTCTTCAGCCCAGCTGCGGGCCATGACCTCGACTGCCGCCTTAGAGGCGGCGTAAGGCCCCCAGAAAGCGCGGCAGCTATGCGCAACGCCGGACGAGAGCAGAATGGCGCGCCCGGCATCGGAAAGACGCAGCAACGGGTCTGTCGAGCGGATCAGACGCCAGACGCTCGTCACGTTGACATTCATGACCTTTTCAAAGGTCTTTGCTTCCACATGACCGATTGGCGAGATGGTGCCCAGCACGCCCGCATTGGCGACCATGATATCCAGCTTGCCCCAGCGCTCGTGGATCGAGCCGCCAAGGCGATCAATGGCTTCCATATCGGTGATGTCGAGCGGCACCAAAGTCGCGTTGCCGCCGAGCTTGCGAATATCGTCGTCCAGCTCTTCAAGCCCGCCGACGGTGCGCGCAACGGCGATCACATGCGCGCCGCGCTTTGCCAGTTCCAGCGAAAGAAAATACCCAATGCCGCGCGATGCGCCCGTTACCAAGGCCAGCCGGCCCGTAAGGTCGATTGTCATTCCGTCCCCAATGACTTTTTATGTGAAGGATTGGAGCGGCCCGCAGGCCGCCCAGTTCGCGAATTTGCGTTAGCCGTTGCTGGCCAGCAGCGACAGCGTGTGGATGTTGCTTTCGCCTTCCTGATCGAGAAGGCGGGTCGGGTAATCGCCTGTGAAATAGTGATCCGTGAACGCAGGCGCGTTCGGGTCACGCGGCTTACCGCCGACTGCCTTGTAGAGACCGTCGATAGACAGGAAGGCCAGCGAATCCGCGCCGATGTAACGGCACATGGATTCCAGATCTTCATGCTGGTTGGCGAGAAGCTTGTCAGCATGCGGCGTGTCGATGCCGTAGAAATCCGGATGATAGATCATCGGGCTTGCCACGCGCATATGCACTTCCTTTGCGCCGGCATCGCGCATCATCTGCACGATCTTGACCGAGGTGGTGCCGCGCACGATGGAATCATCCACCAGCACAACACGCTTGCCTTCAATCATGGCACGATTGGCCGAATGCTTCAGCTTCACGCCCAAAGCACGAATCTGCTGGGTCGGCTCAATGAAGGTACGACCGACATAATGGTTGCGGATGATGCCATATTCGAACGGAATGCCGCTTGCCTGCGCAAAGCCGAGCGCCGCAGGCGTGCCGCCATCGGGCACCGGCACGATGACATCGGCTTCGACACCGGCCTCACCAGCCAGTTCGATACCCATATTCTTGCGTGCGACATAGACGCTACGTCCGCCGACAACCGAATCCGGACGGGCGAAATAGACATATTCGAACAGGCAAAGACGTTCCGGCTGCGGGTTTTCCGCCTTGATGGACTGAGTCGTGATCGAGCCGTCCTGCTGGATTTCGCAGACGATCACTTCTCCATTTTCAACGTCGCGAATGTATTTCGCACCGATAATGTCGAGGGCGCAGGTTTCCGAGCAGAAGATCGGCTTGCCATCCAGTTCGCCCATGACGAGCGGACGAATGCCGATGCTGTCGCGTGCGGCGATCAGCTTGGTGCGGGTCAGCGCCAGCATGGCGTAGCCGCCTTCAACCTGACGGATCGCATCCACGAAACGGTCGGAAGACGAGGCGAAACGCGAACGGGCGATCATATGCAAAACGACTTCCGTGTCGGAAGTCGCCTGGAAGATCGCGCCTGAAGCGATGAGTTGTTTGCGCAGCGAGATGCCGTTGGTGAAATTGCCGTTATGAGCAATTGCAATGCCGCCGACTTCCAGTTCCGCGAAAAGCGGCTGCACATTGCGCAGGATCGTTTCGCCGGTCGTGGAATAGCGCACATGGCCGATGGCGCGGTCGCCGGGCAGGCGGTTCAGCGTGGCGGCGTCGGTGAAATGGTCGCCGACGAGGCCCATATGGCGTTCAGAATGGAAGCGGCGATTGTGATAGGACACAATACCGGCTGCTTCCTGCCCGCGATGCTGAAGGGCGTGCAGACCGAGCGCTGTCAGCGCTGCGGCGTCCTCATGACCCAAAATGCCGAATACACCACACTCTTCATGCAGGGTGTCGTCATCCAGCATAAAGGAAGTCTCATCATGCGATTGTTGGAACATTGTCCGCAAGGCCTTTCGATTGCGGGTTGTTAAAAACAACATTTACATGAAAGGACGCTGTTTTGAAAGCGATCCCTTGAACCCGCGTCAGTTAAGCTGATCATATAGGCCTTTATTGGGGCCAAAAACAGATGAAACCGGCACAAGCCGGTTTCAATTTTTCACATCCGATTCTGATTATTGCTGCGCTGGCGCGTCATCTGGAACAGGCGCTTCTTCCTGATCGCCGGTGGCCGGTGCGTTGCGCTGCGGCTTGAATTTTTCAACCATCGATTCAGGGTCGGCAGGCAGGAGATTGCGCAGCTGTTCGCCGAAGGAATCGAGCATCGGCTTCGATTTCGCATTGGTGATCCAGGCAGGCTGGTTATCCGGCACCGCCCAGTTGAAGAACAGCATGGCAACGACCATCAGCAGAACACCGCGTGCTGCGCCGAACAGGAAGCCCAGCGTGCGGTCGAGCGCGCCGATGCGGCTGTCGATGATGAAATCCGCGATCTTCATGGTGATCAGCGAAACGATGATCAGCACCACGAGGAAAACCGCAGCCATGGCGGCGATCATCGCAAGGGTTTCGTTGTTGATATAGGGCTTTATGTAGGGCAGCACCGGCTTATAGAATAGGAAAGCGGCAGCTGCTGCCGCAGCCCAGGATACGAGCGACAGTACTTCGCGGGAAAAACCGCGCACCATCGCCAGAACCGCTGATACCAGCGTTATCCCGAGTAGAATTCCATCAAGCATGGTTATGGGCATTCTGGCCTGTCCTTAGTTTTTCGCGCAAGCGTTCCGGTGCGCAGGGCAGTCAAAGACGCGGAAGCTTACCACTGGAAGGTTGACAGAACCTTCCAGCTTCACATCCCCGATTATTACTTCTTTCCGGCACCCGATGCTGCAATGCGCGCAACGAGGTCGGGCAGGGCGGCTGTTTCCATAAGACGGAAGCTGCGATCTTTCCAGAGTTCGCCGCTGCCGCTTGGCACTTCCGCCTGCCGGAAGCCGAGTTTCTCCGCTTCCTTCAATCTCTGTACTGCATGCGTCACCGCACGAACAGCACCGGAAAGGCTGATTTCGCCGAAATAAACACAATCTGGCGGAAGGGCAATACCGGCCATCGAGGAAACAAGCGCCGAGGCAACCGCAATATCGGCAGCCGGTTCGCTGATCCGGTAGCCGCCCGCAACATTCAGATAGACGTCATGCTGCCCAAAACGAACCCCGCAATGCGATTCCAGCACGGCGAGGATCATGGCGAGACGCCCGCCATCCCAGCCCACGACAGCGCGGCGCGGCGTGCCGAGAGAGGAGGGGGCGACAAGGGCCTGAATTTCCACCAGAACCGGGCGCGTGCCTTCCATACCGGCGAAAACCGCTGCTCCAGGCGCCTTTTCGTTGCGTTCGCCAAGGAAAAGCTCGGACGGATTGGACACTTCGCGCAAGCCGCCATCGGACATTTCGAAAACGCCGATTTCATCGGTGGGGCCGAAGCGGTTCTTCACCGTGCGCAGGATGCGGTAATGATGCCCGCCTTCGCCTTCGAAATAGAGAACGCCATCGACCATGTGTTCGACCACGCGCGGACCGGCAATCTGCCCGTCCTTGGTGACATGGCCGACCAGCACCACCGCAGCGCCTGTCTGCTTGGCGTAACGGATCATCGCCTGTGCCGAGGATCGCACCTGCGTAACCGTGCCGGGTGCCGAATCCGCCATATCGGTCCACAAGGTCTGGATCGAATCGATAATCACCAGATCGGGGCGTTTGCCATCGGAAATGGTGGCGATGATGTCTTCGACATTGGTTTCGGCAGCAAGTTCTACCGCCGATGTGGCGACGCCAAGACGCTGCGCGCGCAGGCGGATCTGTGCGACGGCTTCTTCGCCCGAAACATAGACGATGCGGTGGCCGCGATTGGCAAGAGCTGCTGCGGCCTGCGTCAGAAGTGTGGATTTGCCGATGCCGGGATCGCCGCCGATCAGCAGCGCCGAACCGCGCACGAAACCGCCGCCGGTCACCCGGTCGAGTTCGCTGATGCCGGAAATAATGCGCGGGGCATCTTCAATGTCGCCGGAAAGCGAGGTCAGCGCCACGGCGCGACCCTTGCGCTTCGACAACATGGCGCCCGGACCGGAGCCGATGCCGCTATTGGTGCCTTCCTCGACGAGCGTGTTCCACTCGCCGCAGGAATCGCACTTGCCCGCCCAGCGCGTATGCACTGTGCCGCAATTCTGGCAGATGAACTGAATGCGCGCCTTGGCCATCAGAGACGCGCCCTTTTCGAAGAAATACTATTCATACTGTTCGGGAAGATAGGAACCCTCGGCCAGATCTGCAAATCGCGTGAATTCGGACTGGAAGGCGAGCTTGACCGTTCCGGTCGGTCCGTGACGCTGCTTGGCGATGATGACATCGGCAGTGCCGCGCACTTTTTCGAAATGCTGCTTCCATTCTTCATATTTCGGGTCGAACTCGTCGCGCGGCTCAAGGTTCTTGACGTAATATTCCTCGCGGAACACGAACAGCACCACGTCGGCGTCCTGCTCGATCGAACCCGATTCACGAAGATCGGAGAGCTGCGGACGCTTGTCGTCGCGGCTTTCCACCTGACGCGAGAGCTGTGAAAGCGCGATGATCGGAACGTTCAGTTCCTTGCCGAGCGCCTTCAGGCCGGTGGTGATTTCGGTGATTTCCTGCACGCGGTTCTGTGCCGAGGCCTTCGACGAGCCGGTCATCAGCTGAACGTAGTCGATCACCAGAACATCAAGGCCGCGCTGGCGCTTGAGACGACGGGCGCGGGCGGCCAGCTGCGCGATGGAAATACCACCGGTCTGGTCGATATAGAGCGGGATTTTCTGCATCACCTGCGAGCAGGCGACCAGCTTTTCGAAATCGGTCTCGGTGATATCACCACGGCGGATTTTCGAGGACGACACTTCCGTCTGCTCGGAAATGATACGGGTTGCGAGCTGTTCGGCCGACATTTCGAGCGAGAAGAAGCCGACGACGCCGCCATTCTTGGCTTTCACCGTTCCGTCGGCCTGCTGGTCCGGTTCATAGGAATTGGCGATGTTGAAGGCGATATTGGTGGCGAGCGAGGTTTTACCCATACCCGGACGTCCGGCGAGGATGATCAAGTCGGAAGGCTGCAAGCCGCCCATCTTGCCGTCCAGCGTATGAATGCCGGTCGAAACGCCGGACAGGTGGCCATCGCGCATGAAAGCGGCATTGGCCATGTCCACGGCGGTGGTCACGGCATCCTTGAACGGCAGGAAACCGCCATCATAACGGCCGGTTTCGGCCAGTTCGAACAGGCGGCGCTCGGCGTCCTCGATCTGCTCCTGCGGTGCGTTGTCGACCGCTGCGTCATAGGCGACATTGACCATGTCCTCGCCGATCCCGATCAGCGCGCGGCGGGTCGCCAGATCGTAGATCGCGCGGCCATAATCCGCAGCATTGATGACGGTCACGGCCTCGACGGCCAGACGCTGCACATATTGGAATATGGTCATATCGCCGACCTTACCCTCGGGCAGAAAGGTCTTCATCGTAATCGGATTGGCCACTTTGCCGACGCGGATGAGATCGGTGCTGATCTCGTAAATACGGCGATGCAGCGGCTCGAAGAAATGGGTCGGCTTCAGAAAGTCCGATATGCGGTAAAAGGCATCGTTGTTGATCAGGATTGCGCCCAGCAATGCCTGTTCCGCTTCGATATTGTGTGGTGCTTCCCGATAGAGTGCGTCTTTCTGATCGCGCACATCCTCGAGTTTGCGTACCGCCGCTTCCGCCATGATTCTTGATCCTGTCCCTGATGCTGCCAGCTAACCGTCATGTGATGCCAAACGCAACGCGGCTTCGGATGATTCCTGCTGGAAGGGATAAGCTATACCATGATTCACACTGATTCACAGTTTGCGCCTGCGCATGGACGCTATGTTCTTGACGGGCGTTGCCGTGATGAACGGTGGATATTACTCTGCCTCGATCTCTGAAATTAATCTGCCTCGGATCATGCGTGATTCCGGCGGCAGGCTCCTCACGCAAAGGTTCATTCATGCGGCATCGTCTGATCGCGGCCGGGCTTTCCTGCCTGGCCTATCTCGCTTCGTTTACGGCACCGGCTGCTGCGGCTGAACCGATCAAGGTCAAGGTCTTCATCGCGGCCATGTTCGAGATCGGACAGAACAGTGGTGACCGCGCTGGTGAGTTTCAATGGTGGTATGAGCGCTATTGGAAAGACGCCAAGCCTATTGAAGTGAAAGGCGCGCTGAAGCCGGTCTATTGTAATGATGACGGTGTGTGCGGCTCGGTGCTGGGCATGGGCAAGGTCAATTCATCCTCCAGCATGCAGGCCATTCTGCTCGATCCCGCCTTCGATTTTTCGAAGAGCTATTATATCCTCTCGGGTGTGGGCGGCACGCCGCCATCGCGCGGCACCATCGGTGATGTCAGCTGGGCTACATGGCTGGTCGATTACGATCTCGGCCATCGCTGGGCGCCAGAAGAAGGCAAAGCCGGCGAGCCGGTTTTCATGCCGCGCAAGGGCTATGAGGACTATCGGGTCTTCAAGCTTAACCCCGATCTGATCGCCGCTGCCCTACGCCTCGATTCGAAGGTGGAACTGCGCGATTCGCAGGAAGCCCAGAATTACCGCATGCGGTATCCCGACAAGGCCGCACAGGCCAAGCCGTCGCTGAAGACCGGCACGCATATGACCGGCGATACGTTCTTTCATGGCCCCGGCCTGTCGAAAGAGGCGCAGTACATTGCGCATCTTTACGGCGCCGATGATTATCTCGTGACTGAAATGGAAGCGGCAGCGATCACGCTGGTCATCAAGCGCCAGTTCGGCACGGATCGTATTGCCAGCCTGCGCGGCGCGGTGAATTTCGATCAGGGCAACCCGAATGAAACCACCTTGCAGCATCTTGATCCGGCACCGGGTCAGACGGCGGGCGGTTTCGCCGAGACGGTGCAGAACATCTATCTCGTCGGTTCGCCGCTGGTCGATGACATTGTCGCCCATTGGGACAAGTGGGAAACTGGAGTGCCGAAGGCCGACTAAAATAGAAGTCGTGCCGAATAAAGAATGCAAAAGGGCTGCCGGAGACGGCAGCCCTTTTTGATCGCGTGAACCGACTCCCATCGATCAGGCGTTCGCGCTTTTCTTGACGGCGCGGGCCTCGCTATTGGCTCCCTTCGGTGCGCTGTCGAGCCGCTTCAGGCGCTTTTCTTCCGCTTCGATATAGTTGCGGGTGAGCGGAACCGATTCCTGCCTGTGTGAAATCTGGATGTGGAACACCATCATGTTCTGCCAGCGGAACGCGCTTTCTGATGCGGCGAGATAAAACTCCCACATGCGGCAGAAGCGTTCGTCATAAAGCGCCTTGGCTCGCTCGCGATTGGCCATGAAGGCCTCACGCCAGGCCTTGAGCGTTTCTGCATAATGCAGCCGCAGGATCTCGATGTCGGTGACATAGAGCCCGGCCTTTTCGATATGCGGCAGCACTTCCGACAAAGCAGGGATATAGCCGCCTGGGAAGATATATTTGCGGATGAACGGATTGGTCGCGCCCGGCCCGTCGGCCCGTCCGATGGCATGCAGCAGGAACACACCGTCCGGCTTCATCAGTCGCGCCACATGCTGGAAATATTCCGCAAAATGGCCGACGCCGACATGCTCGAACATACCGACAGAAACGAGCCGGTCGAACTTGTCATCGATGTTGCGATAGTCGGTCAGCTCGAACTTGGCCCGATCCGAAAGCCCTTCATCCGTGGCGCGCTGATTGGCAATGCCGTGCTGTTCTTCCGACAAGGTCACGCCGGTCACATTGGCCTTGAGATGGCGGGCAAGATAAAGCCCCATGCCGCCCCAGCCGCAGCCGATATCGAGCACCTTGTGGCCTTCCTTCACCAGCAATTTCGCCGCGATATGACGCTTTTTTGCGAGCTGCGCCTCGGCAAGCGTTGCATTTGGTGTTTCGAAATAGGCGCAGGAATATTGCTTGTCCGGATCGAGAAACAGATCGTAAAGCTCGCCGGACAGGTCGTAATGGCTTTTGATATTGTCGGACGAACGCGCAATCGTGTTCATCTGCTGGAAGCGGCGGAACAGAATGCGCAGCTTTGCCAGCGCCTTCATCCACGGTTCTGTCGCTGCTGTCGGCCCGGTGTTTTCGAATACGATCTGGAGCAGCGTGTAAATATCACCGTCCAGAAAATCGATCTCGCCGTCCATGAAGCATTCGGCGAGTTTCAGTTCGGGGTCGAGCGCTACGGCGCGCTCGGCGTGCTTTGTCTTGAAGTGTATATGAACCGGCACACCGGTCTTGTCGCCATACTGTGAACGCGCACCACTAGAATCGGTGACCGTCAGGTCTCCGGCTTTAATCATATGCGAAAGAACAGTACGCATCATTCCATACATCGGCCCCATCTCCTTTTATGGATGAGGCAGGCGTAGCATCCATGCGGTTGCATGGCAGGCGGCTTGTGTATTCTCGGTCAGAGCCACACTGTCATTAGATTTTCAGGCAGTGGTCCATCAGGTCTACCGGCCTTGGGAACGCTGTCTTAAGCAACGCGGACGTTTCCGTCTGCACCCTCTCCAATACATTACCAAGGAGAAGAATAGGCAGTTTTCCCGTTCTGGAAAGAGAAAATGCCCGGCGGAGGTCGCCGGGCATGATCATTTAAAGTTTACCACCATTGGAACGCCTGCTGACAAAGCTGGCTTTCCGGAGATAATAGGTGGCTAATTAAGCCTGGTCTTCAGCTTCTTCGTCTTCGTCGAAGATTTCTTCGGCAAGCGGAGCTTCTTCGATGCCGTAGATGGCTTCGATCGAGGTGAGGTCTTCACCCTTTGCCTGACGTTCAGCTTCTTCGTTCGAACGAGCGATGTTGACGGTCACTTCAACCTGAACTTCCGGATGCAGCGAAATCGAAACTTCGTGCAGGCCGATCGTCTTGATCGGGTGGTTCAGTTCAACCTGGTTGCGGTGCAAGGTGAAGCCGTTTGCCGTGATGATGTCGGCGATGTCGCGGGTCGAAACCGAACCGTAGAGCTGGCCGGTTTCACCAGCCGAACGCACAACGATGAAGCTCTGGCCGCTGAGCTTTTCAGCAACGGCGCTTGCTTCATTCTTGCGTTCCAGGTTCTGGGCTTCGAGCTGAGCGCGCTGGCCTTCGAACTTCTTCTTGTTGGCTTCGTTGGCACGAAGAGCCTTGCCCTGCGGGAGCAGGAAGTTACGGGCATAGCCGTCCTTGACCTTGACGGTTTCGCCCATCTGGCCGAGGCGGCCAATGCGTTCCAGAAGAATGACTTCCATTGGAGTTTCCTTTCGAGTGTTTGATTCGGGTTACTGTTGTTTATCGGTGCTCTTGTCGCTCCCCGGGATTTTCGAGATCGGCGCGCCGCGCGACGTATCGAAAAGGCCGACCACCATGAAGACGAAGAGCAGGAATGCGAAGAGAATGATCGCAAGATAGGCAAACCACAGCGCCACCGGGCGCCATACCTTGCCGCGTGTGCGCATATGCATGATGGCGAGACCTGCCATCATGAAGCCTGCGCCGAGTGCGCCCACCACCACGGTCGCCACCAGACCGGCGCCGCCGGAGAAAAAGGCGACTGCAAGCGCGATTGCGAAAACGATCAGCGCCGGGCGCGGCATACGCAGCGTTGCGGGCCAATCGTCACGCGGACGGCGCAGACGGCCCGACATGGCGGTCAGGCGCAGCGCCAGATAGAGATTGCCGACCAGAATGGCGAGGCAGGTGGCAGGCTGGATCGCCGGAAGGGCGAACATCAGCAGCGCCGACATCGTGTTGCGCATTTCATCGCTGGCGGTGAATTGCGGGTCGGCTTCCGCAACGCGGTCGATAACCGCATTGGCCAGTTCCCGTGCCATATCCGGGCCGAAGCCGAGAATTGCGCCGATAACGACAAAGGAGACCGCAACCATCAAGGCGAGGCGGAATATAATATCCGACAGCGGATACCAGACCATCACGTCCTTCGGTCCGCCCAGTTCTTCGGCGGGTCGTGCAAGGCCGGACAGATAAGCGCCGATGGCCGCAGGGATATAGCTCGTCAGCGCCATCAGGAGGGCAGCCATCGGAACGGCAAAAACGCCGACAGCGACGGTTGCGACGGCTGCTGCAACGATACCGGCGGTGGAACCCCAGCCGAGTGCTGCAACGAAAATCGGAAGCGGTGTCAGGAAATACAGAACCATCGCCATGCCCGACTGGACAATGACGCCGGACGACATCAATGCCGAGGCAAGCCCCGCCAATATGCCGACACCAACTATGGTTCCGTTGAATTTCATCAGTCTCGCTGTCCTGCTCCGGCTATTCCGGTTTTGCAGTTAGAGACGGCACGAGGGCTGCGTCTCAACTTGGGTTTTTAATACACTCCGTCGCGCCCATCGCGATGGAGGAAAGGGTCCGGGAGGCAAACTCTGAAGAGAATGCCTCCCGAAAAAGTCTTACTTCACAACGTAAGGCAGCAGGCCGAGGAAACGAGCGCGCTTGATCGCCTTGGCGAGTTCACGCTGCTTCTTCTGGCTGACAGCCGTAATACGGGAAGGAACGATCTTGCCGCGTTCGGAAATGTAACGCTGCAGAAGCTTGATGTCCTTGTAGTCGATCTTCGGTGCGTTTGCGCCGGAGAACGGGCACGTCTTGCGACGGCGATGGAAAGGACGGCGGGTCGGGATCTGATTGATATCAACCATGATTATGCTCCTTCACCAGCTTCGTTGTCGCGCGGGCGACGTGGGCCGCGATCACCGCGATCGCCACGATCACCGCGGTCGAAACCACCTTCACGGCGGCGCGGACGGTCATCACCATCACGCTCGCGACGGTCGTCACGGCGGGTCAGCATAGCCGACTGGCCTTCTTCGTGTTCTTCAACGCGAATGGTCATGAAGCGCAGGACGTCTTCATTGATACGCATCTGACGTTCCATTTCAGCAACGGCAGCAGCCGGAGCGTCGATGTTCAGAAGCGTATAATACGCCTTACGGTTCTTGTTGATACGGTAGGTGAGGGGACGCAGACCCCAAGCTTCAACCTTACCGACCTTGCCGCCATTAGCTTCGAGGACACCCTTGTACTGTTCGACGAGAGCGTCGACCTGCTGCTGGGAAATGTCCTGGCGGGCAAGAAGCACATGTTCATAAAGAGCCATTGGCTTTGCCTTTCTTCGTTATATCACGCCGACACCAGCGGCTAAGCCCCTGCGACTTCTCTTTTGCCGGAAACCGGTGAAGAAAGGACGCGTACTTGAGACGGTCGAGAGCGGAGACACGGGAGGCAGAAGCACTTATGACTTCCAACGTGCTATCCTGCTTTTAACGGCAAGAGCACACGGCCCTCCGTTCAGCCCCCAGCTGGTGCCGAGCAATGAACGGGCGGCTATTACGTGTTTTTCCCCTTGTTTGCAAGCGCGATATCCCCGAAAAACCGACAAATGCTTGACTTTTCGCCCAAGGCTAAGGCACATCGCGCCAAATTGTGCATTAATTGCAGGGCATGTCGGCGAAAACGGATACCGGTTTCGACATTATCATATGCTTAAAACCAGAATGAGGCATCAATGGCGGTAGCATTTACCTTTCCCGGACAGGGCAGCCAGGCGGTAGGCATGGGCAAGGCCCTGGCCGAACAGTTCGCGGAAGCGCGAGCCGTCTTTGACGAAGTGGACGCAGCGCTCGGCGAAAAGCTGTCCACTACCATGTTCGAAGGCCCGGAAGACGTTCTGACGCTCACCGCCAATGCACAGCCTGCGCTGATGGCTGTTTCGATGGCCGTCCTGCGCGTCATGGAATCGCGTGGCTTCTCGCTGAAGGAAAAGGTTTCCTACGTGGCCGGTCACTCGCTGGGCGAATATTCGGCGCTTTGTGCTGCCGGTACGTTCTCGCTTGCCGACACGGCGCGTCTCCTGCGCATTCGTGGCAATGCGATGCAAAAGGCCGTTCCGGTTGGCGAAGGTGCGATGGCCGCCATCATCGGTCTGGAACATGGCGACGTTGAAGCGATCTGCACGGAAGCCAAGGCTTCCGGTTCTGTTCAGATCGCCAATGACAATGGCGGCGGCCAGCTGGTGATTTCCGGTTCCAAGGCTGCGGTCGAGCTGGCAGCTTCGCTTGCGTCCGAGAAGGGCGCGAAGCGCGCCATCATGCTGCCGGTTTCCGCACCCTTCCATTCGACCCTAATGGCTCCGGCTGCCGAAGCAATGCGCGAAGCGCTGGCCAGCGTCGAAAAGCACAATCCGGTTGTGCCGCTTATCGCCAATGTGCGCGCAGCGCCGGTGACGGACGCCAACGAAATTGCCGATCTGCTGGTCGAACAGGTAACGGGTCAGGTGCGCTGGCGCGAAACCGTGGAATGGTTTGCCGCCAATGGCGTGACTTCGCTTTATGAAGTAGGTTCGGGCAAGGTTCTGACCGGTCTGGCGCGTCGCATCTCCAAGGATGTGTCCGGCGCCGCCGTTGGTTCGGCTGAAGAAATCGAAGCGGCAATAGCTGCACTCAACGCTTAAAAGGGATTTCGCATGTTTGATCTGACTGGCCGCAAGGCTCTCGTAACCGGTGCGACCGGCGGTCTGGGTGAAGCGATTGCTCGCGCGCTCCATGCACAGGGCGCTATTGTCGGCCTGCATGGCACGCGCGAAGAAAAGCTGAAGGAACTGGCTGCCGAACTCGGCGACCGTACTTTCATTTTCCCGGCCAATCTGTCGGACCGTGAAGCCGTCAAGGCGCTCGGTCAGAAGGCGGAAGAAGAGCTGGGCGGCGTTGATATTCTGGTCAACAATGCCGGTATCACCCGCGACGGCCTGTTCGTGCGCATGAGCGATGAAGACTGGGATGCCGTTCTCAACGTCAATCTCACCTCGGTCTTCAACCTGACGCGTGAGCTGACCCATCCGATGATGCGCCGCCGCAACGGCCGCATCATCAACATCACCTCCATCGTTGGCGTGACCGGCAATCCGGGTCAGGCGAATTATTGCGCATCGAAGGCAGGCCTTATCGGCTTCTCCAAGTCGCTGGCGCAGGAAATCGCAAGCCGCAATGTGACGGTGAACTGCATTGCACCGGGCTTCATCGAATCGGCCATGACCGACAAGCTCAACGACAAGCAGAAAGAAGCGATCATGGCCAATATTCCCATGAAGCGCATGGGTGTGGGCGCTGATATCGCTGCTGCTGTGGTCTATCTGGCCAGCGATCAGGCCGGTTACGTGACGGGCCAGACGCTGCATATCAATGGCGGCATGGCCATGATCTAAGCGTCTGATCCAAAAGTCGCCATGCCGGTCTGCAAATGGCAATTTCTGCGCTTCCGGTGCTCACGTACCCAAATGTACGCTGCGCTCCGGTTCTCGAAATCACCATTTTCGCCACGGCCTGCCGCTTTTTGATTCAGACACAAACACCTGGCGACCCCTGTTTTATGGTATAAAATGCCTTAATACCGGGGGCGTGACAGGAAAAGGCGCTTTGCCTCGCCCAAGAAGCATGGTAATGCGCCCATCGAGAGTTGCGGTGTTTCTAATGGAAATGCCGCGATCCTGTTCCGAAAGGAATATCCACAGGATGGCTGTCCGGGCGACATCGCTTGAAGCTGACAGGCATCTTATAACTTGATTACAATCCTGCATGCCGCTAACCAAGGCAGAGCAACAAACACACAGGTCGAGGTTCCGACATGAGCGATACCGCAGAGCGCGTCAAGAAAATCGTTGTTGAACATCTGGGCGTAGATGCCGACAAGGTCACGGAAGGCGCAAGCTTCATTGATGATCTCGGCGCAGACAGCCTCGACACCGTCGAGCTGGTCATGGCTTTCGAAGAAGAATTCGGCGTTGAAATTCCTGACGACGCTGCAGAAACGATCCTCACGGTCGGCGACGCCGTGAAGTTCATCGACAAGGCTTCTGCCTAATCAGAACAGAGTTGAGGGCTGGGCTCTTCGGATCCCGGCCCTGCCTGTATTCTGAGCTATAGTCTGACATTGCCGGATGCGGCGCCTTTGCGAAGAGGCCGCTCGCGTCCGGGAATGCCAGCAGTTACAACGTACAGAACAGTCTTGTGGATGTCTGTGCGTGCCGTTTTCGGCATTCAAGTGAATTTGCCGGGATGCCAAGTGTCGTCCAAGTTTCGACTGGCTCCTGCGGCAGACTCCGATTTAACGATTGGAGCATCATCCCTTATATCAGGCCCGGACATTGCATCTGCCGGTGAAAGCCTGCGGGTCGGTGCTCGTGACATAACAGTTTTAAGGGGTGGATATGAGGCGTGTCGTCATCACCGGTCTCGGTCTGGTGTCACCGCTTGCAAGCGGTGTGGAAGAGTCCTGGAAGCGGCTTCTGGCTGGCGAAAGCGGGGCTCGCCGCATCACGGAATTCGAGGTTGACGATCTGGCCTGTCAGATTGCCTGCCGCATTCCGGTAGGCGACGGTACCAACGGCACGTTCAATGCCGACCTCCATATGGAGCCCAAGGAACAGCGCAAGGTCGATCCGTTCATCGTCTATGCCGTCGGCGCTGCCGATCAGGCACTGGATGACGCGAACTGGCATCCCGAGAGCGACGAAGATCAGGTGCGCACCGGCGTTCTGATCGGTTCCGGCATTGGCGGCATCGAAGGCATCGTCGAAGCAGGCTACACGCTGCGCGACAAGGGCCCACGCCGTATTTCCCCGTTCTTCATTCCCGGCCGTCTGATCAATCTGGCTTCCGGCCATGTGTCGATCAAGCACAATCTGCGCGGCCCGAACCATTCGGTCGTCACCGCCTGCGCAACGGGCACGCACGCCATTGGCGATGCCGCACGCCTGATCGCTTTCGGCGATGCCGATGTGATGGTTGCCGGTGGCACGGAATCGCCGGTCAGCCGCATTTCGCTGGCGGGCTTTGCAGCCTGCAAGGCGCTTTCCACCAAGCGCAACGACGATCCGACCGCCGCGTCGCGTCCTTATGACGATGACCGAGACGGTTTCGTGATGGGCGAAGGTGCT